>ERZ777306.63-NODE-63-length-198608-cov-20.389503_pt1 | contig 198608 bp, 159 predicted proteins | sample MGYA00374966_ERZ777306 | MGnify/ENA primary metagenome ERZ777306 (study PRJEB29329, sample SAMN06343882) | mouse gut metagenome | isolation source: Mouse cecum | place: Austria: Vienna | collected 2014-11-15 ... | reverse complement strand
CAATTATCGTCATTGTATTTCATTGTGTATCAATGAATTATTTACCGATGCAGAATCGAGAGAAGATGGTGCCGAGGATGTCGTCGGTGGTGATTTCGCCGGTGATTTCGCCAAGATAATGGATGGTTTCGCGGATGTCTTGAGCGATGAAGTCACCGGAGAGGTTATGGGAGAGTCCCTCGATGACACGTGACACAGACTCCTGTGAGTGCACGAGCGCCTCATAGTGGCGGGCATTTGTCACGACAATACTATCCTGCCATTCTCCTATACCTGACGCGTCTGTTAACTTTGCACACAATTCTTCTACTCCGGAGCCGGTAGCAGCCGAAATATGCACCTCGCTTACTGTGCCTTCAAAAGGCCTTATGTCCACCGATAGCTGCTGCGTGACAGTTGATGATGACAATTCCCCTCCATTACCGGAAGACATAGAATCAGATGACTCGTCTGATGTCATAATATTATGCAACGAACATTCCGGCGCATACATAGCTCCATCGCCAAGAGCATCACTTTTGTTCCATGCCACAATAAGGTGCGCATCCTCAGGTATACGTCCATGTATTCGTTCCCACGTATCGGCTATTTCATCACGGCCGGATGTTGAATCCACAACCCAAATGACAATCGACGCACGGTCTATCTGCTCCATCGTGCGCTCTATGCCGAGCGACTCCACTACGTCGTCAGTGTCACGGAGTCCTGCCGTATCGACAAGCCGGAACTGCAATCCATCGATTTCCATAATATCCTCTATGATATCACGAGTGGTACCGTGGATATCGCTCACTATCGCACGATTATCTCCTACAAGACGATTGAGCAGCGTAGACTTACCGGCATTGGTAGCCCCAACGATAGCCACCGGTATACCTGACTTGATGGCCGAACCGGTCGAAAATGACTCTACAAGTCGCGATACAGTAGCATATATCTGAGCCGCAAGCTCCTTCAACGCTTCACGCGATGCAAATTCCACTTCTTCTTCCGAAAAGTCAAGTTCGAGCTCAAGCATTGACGCAAGTTCAAGCAGACGGTCGCGAAGTTCTTTCAGACAACGTGAAAAGTCGCCTTTCATCTGACTTACGGCAAGACGATGGGCAGCACGTGACGAAGACGCTATCATATCAGCCACCGCCTCGGCTTCTGCGAGATCCATGCGTCCCGATGCGTAAGCCCGACGCGTAAACTCTCCCGGCATAGCCACGCGACAACCGTTTCTCACCAACAGGTTCACAACCTCGCGCTGTATCCATCGCGAACCGTGTACCGACACCTCCACCACATCTTCTCCTGTAAATGACTTCGGCGCCCTAAACACCGTGGCTACGGCCTGATCAAGCACTTCGCCGCTCTCTTCTACTATTTCTCCGAGATGGGCCGTATGACTTGCCGCACGGCTTAATTCTCTGCCTCGCCACACTTTGTCCACAATAGCCACAGCATCCTTTCCACTTATCCTCACCACAGCTATGCCGCCTATACCGGGAGGAGTCGATACGGCGCAAATAGTATCTTCCATCATTTTTTCGGTTTTAGTGTACTCCAATAGTGGAAACGGCACTCCGACTCCACCTGCGCCTCAACATCATCAGGAAGCACGCTGAAAAAATCATGGCCGGTTATTCGCTCAACTTCATCGATTGTTACCGATGCAGCCTGCATACCGCCGGATACTTTGCCATTATCCATTATAAACGCAATACCTCTGGGAGGATTGGCATAGGGCGAAAGTATCACTTTAAAAAACCGGCGGGGCACCGCCACTCCAGTATCACCTATTGTCTCCGTCAGTTCATCACTTAACACAGGTCCTGCCACAATCATGATAGCACTGTCGGCCAAAGCCCATGTACGGCATTTCTCCTCAAGACGCATCCAAGCGCCTGAATTCAGATCATTATTCTGAGGGCATATATTCGTCATGTAAAATGACTGCTGCATAGCGGTCTCGCTCCATTTCATATCACCTGCCGGGGCCATGTGTCCACGGTCATAACCCGAATAAGAGTAATCTTTCGGGAGGGCGCATCCTTCCACCGAATTATCAACAAGGAAATCTTTGGCACGAGGCACCGTACCGGCCACCTCGTCGGCGGTCAGTTCCCACGCTACCCAGTTAGGCACATGGGCATCCTTGTTAAACGACACGAGCATGCCTTCGTAACCGACAATCTGCTCCGGCAGCCCGGCAGCGGTAATAACTTTTTCAAGCCCGGCTATGTGTTCAGGCGCAGCGCTTTGTTCTGGATTATCGCCGGAACATCCGGCTATGCTTCGACAAAAAACGCACAATAGCGCAAATGCAAACATTATTTTCTTTTTCATAATCATGCAAAGATAGCGGTTTTTCACCTAAGCTATGCCGCCAACCGGCAATTTTTACATCGCCCACACGATTCCGGTCGACACGGTCGAGAACTGCGGTCCGCAGCCACTCTTTATCAGCTTCATCGGCGAATACCGCACATACAGTCCCCAACCGCGGTAAGTCACGGCTCCATACAGGTCTGCCGTAATCTTACGTGCATATATGCCACCGGCACGATATCCCTCTTCATTGCGACCCACCTCATATGTCGTCTTGAGACTGCTACCGGTAGTCACATTTAAAATCGGCCCCGCATGCAGACAAAAATACCGTCCGAGATCATGACCGTAAATAAGCGGCATCGATATAGCCTCCGCCCTGAGCCGCGAACGTCCCGCATGAGCACCTTCCGGATAAGGCTCCACCGATATCGCTCCGTCAGCCTTCACAAAACGACCGGTCGAATTGAGTTCATAGTCCCGCAAGTTATATCCCATACCGATAGTAAGCCAATTATGGCGATTCCAGTAAGCGCGCAGGCCGAGTATAAATATAGCTGAAATTTCATAAGACTTTGCCGCCTCGACATGCATGCCGGAGGGCGCTCCTGCGGCATGCACAAGTCCCGCGCTGACACCACCGAATATCAGATCCCAGTCAACGGGTCCGGTCTTATACAGCAACGATAGCCCGTTGGAACCCGTACGCTTCCTGCGCACGGCCGATATAGACACATCGCTGTCATCTCTTACATATTCATACTCAACCACACTGTCAGATGCAAGTTTCATTCTGAGGCTAATACCATCCGATGACTCGGTAAACACTATTTTCTCCGGGTTGTCAACCGATATAATCGTATCAGGTTTATTTACACTCACTGCCGCGGCCGACATCGCAACCGCAGTAAGCACCGTTGTGACAAACATCTTTTTCATAATCCTCAAATTACGCATTACATCGGGAGCATAACGCCGAACGAAAACGACTTAATTTCAGGTCCACAGCCCGACTTCATGACACTGACAGGCGAATACTTCACATACACTGCAAAACTGCCAATCAGACCGGCCGATGCCATGAAATCGACCGTCACCTTACGTTGTTGAAGCCTTTTGTATGACTCCTTGACCTCGATACCGTCGTAGTCATAGCATGAATTGGCCGATGCATGCAGATTGAAATTAACTACAGCTCCGAGTCTTACTCCCCATCCGCGATAAACACGCTGCGTCATCATCAGCGGCACATTCAGGTGAAATATCTGCAACCGCGAGTGACGTCCATAAGTGTCATCAGGATAGTCATCTACTACAAAGTCGCCGTCGGAGTTCTTGTAAAACCGTGTGCCGCCTTTGTGGGTGCGATAGCTTTTGAAGCCGAAGCCCAAACCGGCCGACCATCTCGGACCATTGCGCCACGGACGGTATTCCCATCCCAGCAGATTAAGCATACCCCACTCTATCGAGCGGCCGGCTGCAAGATTCAGATTGTCAGGAGTATCAAATGTGTTTATGAAGCCCATGTAGATACCATAGCTCACCGCATAGGTGTCCCCTTTGTTTCTGCGCGTTTTTTTTACAAATCCCGGTATGTTCAGTATCCACTCCTCATTAACGACGGTACTGTCGGTAACTTGCGAACTGTAAATATAGTCTGTCGCTTTTCCGTCATAATTGTTGATTGTCACTACCACTCCGTTTTCCGTTGAGGCCACGGTCACCTGTTCGGCCTTATCGGCTACAAGAAGGGTATCGGCTGATTCATTCTGTTGAGCCGATACAGACACGGCCAAAGCCGTCATAAGCAGCATTACAAATCTTTGTTCCATTGCATCGTATATATTATTTTTTCAACATTTTTTTCACATCCGCACGTCCGGCCTTTCCTTCAATATATATCAGTATCAGTTTGTCCTTGCCGACCGCATGTTGGTTCAGATAAAACAGATAGCGGTTTAGTTCACCGTCCGACATCGGTTTAAGTGTATAGTAACCGTAATAAAGTCTGCCGTTGCGAAATGCCACCTCCTTGTCCAATGCTCCGGCCGCATCTTTCAGCACCGCCGCCTCAAACACCGGCACTTCATCGGACATCCCCGACAAAGTAAGGCTATGGTATACCGACAGATTGTACTCTTGTAGCCCCGACCCGCTTATCACGGTTTCGGTAGCGTGCACGTTGTCACGGTATGGCCCGTTAAACAGGCCGTTTACACTCAGCCCCTCCTGCGCGCCGGCTGCAACGGCCGGCAACATAGCTATAGTCAATATCAATGCGTTAAGTTTCATATCGCACCATTTTTAAAATTCAACTGTTTCAAGAACATCGCCCATCATCTGCATCTGTGTCCTTACATCAAGTCCTACATCGGCCGAAGCCTCCTCAAGCACTGACAGATCATGATGCATAAGACCGAACACATCGTCATCGTCCTCTATCCGTTGTCCGCCGACATAGGCATAACACTCCTCTTCGGGCATTTCGCCATAACTTATGTATCCCACACCCGCCATGATTATAAACGCTATTGCGGCAGCAACATGCAACAGCCTTTTTACCGGAACAAACGTTTTTGCAGAACGCTGTTTCCCCGCCACACAATATCCGGCCACAGCACGAGCCTCATCTATAACAGGACTCGACATGTCTGTCATAGCCAGCAGGCGTAAAAACCGCTCCTCTTCCTCTTCGTCAAGAATGCAATCGAAATAGCGTTCCGCCAATAATTCAAGTTCACGCATTGACTGTCGTTTATACTCATGTCTATTCATATCGGGTCTCCTTATATATTTCTCTTATCGTCTTTCTGGCGCGGCTCAGTATCATTCTTACATTTTCCTGCGTCGTTCCTATCTCTTCAGCAATATCGCAGTACGCCATTCCGTCACGGTCGTGCATCTTAAGCACTGCCTGTTGACGGGGACTTAGACGACTGTCTATTATCGCCTTTACACACATGTATAGCTCCTCTCGTTCTTCGGAGTCATCATAGTCAGCCGTATCGCCGGCTTCATCTATACTCACGGCAAGCCTTACTTTTCGTCGCCGTAGCATGTCAAGAGCCACATTCCGTACCGTGGTAACCGACAAGCACTCCGCATCCTTCTCGGTTTTTATTGTATCGCGTCGTTGCCACAACCTGAAAAAAGCATCCTGAAGAGCATCATCTACAGCATCGTCGTCACCGAGCATACGCGCGGCACATCGGCCGAGCCCCGCTCTAATCCTCAAAAACGTCGATGTCAGTTTATGTTGCTCCATTGCCTGTTTCTGTCGTTTCTATCGAGTAAACGCACATCTTTACGGTTTGTAACACTGATTCGCAATTATTTTTAACCGCAAACATAATCAATATCCCGAAAGCCATTGTTATAGTTAGTATATAATTTAAGCTGTTATGGATAATATCGACAGACTTTTTGACCTCACGGGCAAAGTCGCCATAGTGACAGGCGGAGGCGACGGCATAGGACGAGGCGCCTGCAACATTCTTGCCGCGGCAGGAGCTTCGGTTATGGTAAGCGACCTGTCGGCTGACAAAGCCCGGACTACGGCCGACGAAATCACAGCACAAGGCGGTATAGCCACAGCCATAGCGTGCAATGTGCTCGAAGATGGCGACCTTGTCAGGCTCGTAGAGAAAACCATCGACATTTACGGCACTGTCAACATACTTGTCAACAATGCCGGGCTTGGCGGAGGAGGCCGTGAGAATCCGTTCAAGATCGACAGGGAGTATGTAGAACGTATATATTCAATCAATGTCTTCGCACCGTGGAGGCTTTGTCAGCTTACAGTGCCGCATATGGCCGAATCCGGCTATGGCAGCATCATCAACATAACCTCCATCAGCAGTACAAATACCGAGCCCAATATGGGCATATACGGCTCGTCAAAAGCCGCATTAACACATCTTTCAGCCAATCTCGCTTTTGACTTCGGGCCCATGGATGTGCGCATCAACTGCGTAGCTCCGGGAGCTGTCAGGACCCATGCATTGGCATCGGTCATAACTCCTGAACTTGAAGAGAAGATGCTGCGCCACACCCCGATCAGACGTCTTGGCAATGTATCGGACATAGCCGGAGCCATACTATATTTCGCAGCTCCGGCATCGGCGTGGATAAGCGGTCAGGTACTTGTCGTAAACGGCGGCGGCAAACAGATTCTGGATGAATAACCCTACTCTCCTTAAAAAACATCCCGAGGATTTTGCCCCGTTACCGTTTTACTCTATCTTTGTATTATGGTACTACAGAAAGAGATTACACTCGCTCCGAGAAAAAGGGGTATTCACCTCGTGACGGGCGACATACAGAAAGAGTTGACCGGGCTGCCGTCAAAAGGCATTATCAACCTGCTCATAAAACACACATCGGCAGCATTGGCGCTTAATGAAAACGCCGACCCCGATGTACGTAGCGATCTTGCATCCATATTTGACCGGATGGTGCCTGAAAACGCGACGTATTATCTGCACACCATGGAAGGATCCGACGATATGCCGGCTCATGCCAAGTCTGTACTCGTAGGGACGTCGCTCACCATTCCCGTTACCGGCGGCCGTCTGAATCTCGGCATGTGGCAAGGCATATATCTGTGTGAGTTCCGCGACTACGGAGGGCCGCGCAAGATAGTTGTAACTGTAATCGGCGAATAATCATGGAAGGACTTGTCATAAAAAATACCGGCAGCTGGTATATCGTCCACACCGATGAAGGAAGTGATGTGAATTGTAAGGTCAAGGGCAATTTCAGGCTGAAAGGCATACGCACCACCAATCCAATAGCTGTCGGCGACAAAGTGACAATAACCGTAAACCCTGACGGCAATGCCTACATCACCGCCATAAAGCCTCGCGAGAATTACATAATACGACGAGCAAGCAATCTGTCGAAAGAGTCACACATAATAGCGGCCAATGTCGACAGGGCATTTCTTGTCGTCACACTCTCCCATCCCGTGACTTCGACTACGTTCATCGACCGCTTTCTTGCCACGGCAGAAGCATATCGCATACCGGTAACCATAGTCATCAACAAAACCGACCTGCTCACAGAACCCGAAGAGCATGAGTACTGCGAAGCTGTAACCTATCTGTACCGCTCCATTGGATACGACGTTATTGAGATTTCGGCCAAAGAGGGCACAGGCATCGAAAATCTGCGAAACCGTCTTGTCGGTAAGGTATCGTTGCTTTCAGGCAATTCCGGCGTCGGAAAATCGACTATCATAAACGACCTCATGCCAGAACTCGACCTGCGCACCGCCGCCATATCGGACATACACGACACCGGCATGCACACGACCACATTCTCCGAAATGTTTCCCCTGCCCGAAGGCGGATGGGTCATCGACACTCCGGGCATAAAAGGCTTCGGCACAATAGACTTTGACCGCCACGAAATAGCCCACTTCTTTCCCGAGATATTCAACATATCCTGCAACTGCCGATACAGCGATTGCACCCACACCCATGAACCGGGATGCGCCGTACTCGAAGCCCTTGCCGACCACCGCATAGCGGAGTCACGCTACAACTCCTACCTAAGCATACTCGATGACACCAATCCCGACAAATACCGTAAACCCTTCTGACCATGACACCGCTAAAAATGTACCCCACAAGCCTCAACGAGAAATATCTTGACATCACGGTCAGGACTCTTACCGACGGAGGCATAATCATCTATCCTACCGATACGCTCTACGCCATCGGGTGCGATGCTCTTAACGGTCATGCCGTAGAGCGCATATGCCGGATCAAGGGCATCAACCCGTTGAAAACCAACCTGTCCATAATATGTACTGACATATCGCAGGCCGCCGAGTATGCTCGTATTGACAACAAGGCATTCAAGTATCTGAAACAGTACCTGCCCGGCCCCTATACATTTCTGTTGCCTACGGCAAGCGCCTTGCCCAAAGTGTTCAAGGGCAGAAAGGTCGTGGGAGTGCGTATTCCCGACAATGCCATAGCCACAGCTCTTGCCGAACGTCTCGGCAATCCGCTACTGTCAACCTCCATACAATACGATATCGACGAACCTGAAGAAGCGGTGTCGCCGGAATCCATAGCCCTTCGCTATGCCGATGACATAGACCTCATGATTGACGGCGGCGACGGATCGATAGTACCGTCTACGGTCGTCGACCTTACCGACAGTTCACAGCCCGTCATAGTCCGTGAAAGTTCCGCCCCCTTCAATATCTGACATATAATTATGTAATATACACCGTCCATACACTGACGACTTTCATGGGCATATCTTCAATTCGATGTCGCAAACACTGATTGCATGACCCATTATGTAAGGTAATATTTTTTGTTGTTATATTTCAGGCAAAATTTTCATTTAAAGAAATATTTCCTTATTTTTGCATCACAATAATTGTATCTTAATTTTTAACCGAATAAATCAAGTAATTATGTCAAAGGTAACAGTAGTAGGAGCCGGCAACGTAGGCGCTACCTGCGCTAATGTTTTGGTGGCTAACAATGTAGCTGACGAAGTCGTTCTCATCGACATCAAGGAAGGCCTTGCCGAGGGTAAGACCATGGATATCATGCAGACTGCCAATCTGCTCAACATCAACACCCGCATGACTGGTGTAACCAACGACTACTCAAAGACCGAAGGCTCGGATGTGGTTGTCATCACTTCCGGTATACCGCGCAAGCCCGGCATGACCCGTGAGGAGCTGATCGGCGTTAACGCTGGCATCGTCAAGTCTGTAACCGACAATGTGCTCAAGCACTCTCCCAACGCTATAATCATATGCGTATCCAACCCCATGGATACTATGACCTATCTCATCCATAAGACTTCGGGTCTTCCCAAGAACCGCATCATAGGCATGGGTGGCGCTCTTGACAGCTCTCGCTTTAAATACTTCCTCAGCGTAGCCCTTAACGCCAACCCCAATGAAGTTGACGGCATGGTTATAGGCGGACACGGCGACACCACAATGATACCGCTGACACGCTATGCCACTTATCGCGGCATACCCGTAAGCGAGCTTCTTGACAAGGCAACCCTTGACAAAGTAGCTGCCGACACCATGGTAGGCGGCGCTACTCTTACCGGTCTTCTCGGCACTTCGGCTTGGTACGCTCCCGGTGCGGCATCGGCTGCTGTCGTAGCTGCCGTGCTTCACGACCAGAAGCGTGTCATACCCTGCTCCGCTCTTGTTGAGGGAGAATATGGCGAAAACGACATCTGCATAGGTGTTCCCTGCTTGCTCGGCCGCAACGGTATAGAAAAGATTGTAGACGTAAAACTCAATGACGCAGAGAAAGAACTCTTCGCCAAAAGCGCAGCCGCAGTGCGCAATACCAACGGAGCTCTTGCTTCGTCACTCTAAGCACCGGACAAAGAAGTTTTTGAACCAATTTAACCACAAGGTGTTTCGATTCTACGAAACACCTTGTTTGTGTTATTAACATTTATACATGTATTATGAAGAAATTAACTTACATTCTTATGACCGCAGCAGTTGTAGCAGGTATGTCGCTATTATCATGCAACTCCGCGTCAAAGCAAGCCAAGGAAGCGGCAGAGACCGAAGAAAAAATAGCTGAAGCCAGCGGTAAACCTATAGTACTCGGCCCGGGCGACATTCTTGAATTCGGAGAGCCTATGCCTGCACCGGTAGTTGTGGATTTTTGGGCGGAATGGTGTCCTCCGTGCAAAAAATTCGCACCTATTTTTCACAAAGTGGCGGAAAAGTATAAAGGACAGGTACGTTTTATATCGGTTGATGTCGACAAATGCCCCGACATAGCCAAGCAGTATGGTGTAGAATCAATACCGACCATACTCCTTGTAAACACCAAAGGTATCATAAACCGCAACATCGGTTTCATGACCGAAGACGAACTCATATCCGGAGTCGAAGCAATAATGCCTTCAACAGAGCCGACTATCGCTCCGCGCTGACAGATCGGCGGAAATTTTCATAGCGGGCCATACTTACAGCCCGGCAAGAATCATTATAATAACGCAGGCGGGAAAGGTTTATATACCGGTTCCCGCTTCCGCGTTTTATAGGGAAAACCTCATTTTTACGTCTGACAACCTCGTCGCAAAGAGAACTACGTCCGGTAACATCATCGGGCCTAAGTTCAGAAGGCACACTATAGACAGTCACAGGAAGCACATATGAGCATGGAGGATAACCTATGACCGTCCACATGACGGCACATCCGTCGCCTCGCTGCTCTATCACCACAGATGCACTTGACGAATTGCGCGGTATAAAATCCTGATCGACAATCCATTCTTGACCCGACTCCTCCATATCGCAGCCCAAAAGTGAATGGTAAAAACTCCGCGACAGCACTTCGGTAAACGTCTCCGGCGCAATCGCACCTTTGTAACGGTAAGGCTCCAGCAGATACCGGGCATTGCACTCGCGAATATATCCGAATCCCGACACCGAGTCGCCTGAATAAGAATAATTGGTGCGATAAAGCACGCCTGAGGCTGCTTCGGAAAGACTATATTTCACATAGCCTCCGTCATGAGTCTCATAGTAAGCACCTTCACCCGAGGCATCAAGCACTCCGAAATTGGCTTGCACGCCTAAAGGCTTAGGCAACGAGTCAAGCAGCATTTCAAAATCAGACAATGTACGGCAACTACGCAGTGCGTCTGTCATGACCACTCCCTCACGATCACGAAATGAAGCTGTATCCGGGACCAGATTATACGACGCCGTGTTCATTATGGCGAAACCGGCACTGTTCACTCCGGCCCAAGCTTCGGCAAGAAGAGAGTCACCGGCATTAAACAGAGCCACATAATCAAAGTCGTCTGCAGTTTTTGCGTTAACCCGCGCTACAAAATTATTTTCATTACCCGTATCACGATGCTTCCACAACATAGCATATCCGTCGCGGGCAACACGTCGGTCAACTATAGCGGATGTACATGACGACGCCACAGCCCATGACGACATCAGCATCAATGCTGACATCACTAAATGTTTAATCATGACTATTCTTTGCATACACAAATGTAATGATTTATCTTTATACTTTCAGGATTTGTACGTATCTTTGAATATGTTTTAGTATCCTTACATAACTAAATCCAAACAGCCTATGCCTGAAGAGACCCGACAATATGCCGAAGTCATATTACCATTGCCGCTTTACGGGACATTCACATACAGCATACCCCGCAATCTTACGGATAAGATCGGCATAGGCTACAGGATAATAGTACCGTTTGGCCGAAAAAAATATTATACCGCCGTTGTGGTATCGCTCACGCCAGTGGCTCCGCGAGGTTTTGAGGTCAAGGATATAGTATCCGTACTTGACGACGGTCCCATACTGCGTTATCCGCAACTTAAGTTATGGCAATGGATATCGGAATACTATCTGTGTGCCACAGGCGATGTGTATAAAGCCGCCGTACCGGCCGGTCTTAAAATCGAGAGCGAGACATTCATAGAATTAAACCCCGACTACGAAGAGACTGTGACCGAACGCCTTACCGAACGCGAAGCCATAATCGCACAGACTCTTGATCACAACGGACGCATGCCGCTCGGCGACATAGAGAAGCGCACCGGTCTGCAAAATGCCGAGACCCTTACCGCCAAAATGATTGAGAAGGGCATCGTCATCGTATCGGAAAAACTTGTGGAGCGTTACCGCTCAAAAAAGGAAACATGCCTGCGGCTTGCTGTTGACCGCAACGACGACACGGCCATGCACGCGGCATTTGACGCTGTAAAAGGCGCACCCAAACAGGAAAAGCTACTCATAGCTCTTATCGATTCGCTCAACAAAAGGAGTCGAAATGGAGAATGTGATGATGTGCCGCGTGCCGCTCTGCTCGAAGCTACCGGACTATCATCGGCCATAGCAGCGGCACTCGCATCAAAAGGCATCATCGAGATTTTCACCCGGGAGATAAACCGTTTCCGCTATCTGGGCACCGACATCGGACAACTTCCGGTATTAAGTGAAGCACAGAACAAAGCCTTGGATGAAATACACAACGGCTTCCTTGAAAAAGACATCATACTGCTCCACGGTGTAACATCAAGCGGCAAAACCGAGTTGTATATCCACCTTATCGACTATGTACTGAAAAAAGGCGAGCAGACACTGTTTCTTGTACCGGAAATAGCTCTTACCACACAACTTACACGACGATTGCAAAAAGTATTCGGCAACAAAGTCATAATATATCACTCAAAATTTTCCGACAACGAACGGGTAGATCTATGGAAACGCATTCTACACGATTCACGTCCGTGTGTCATTTTAGGAGCACGCTCCTCGCTGTTTCTGCCGTTTTCCAAACTCGGACTCGTCATTGTCGACGAAGAACACGAATCGAGCTATAAACAATTTGACCCGGCACCACGCTACAACGCGCGCGACTGCGCCATCGTGCTCGCATCAATGCACGGAGCCAAGACTCTTCTGGGTAGCGCCACACCATCTATCGAAACCTACTACAAAGCGCTCAACGGGCGCTACGGGCTTGTAACACTGTCGCAGCGTTTTGAAGGAGTACAGCTGCCAGCCATTAAAATCATCGACACCGTAGATGAAAGACGCCGGCAACGTACTGCTTCCGGTCCTATGACAGCAGAGATGGGGCGTCTGTCGCGCGAGGCATTGAGCCGCGGAGAGCAGATAATCCTGTTTCATAACCGCCGGGGTTATGCTCCGGTTGTCACCTGCCGCCAATGTGCCTACGTACCAAAGTGCCAGAATTGCGATGTGTCGCTTACTTATCACAAACGTGCAGGCGAAATGGTGTGCCACTATTGCGGAGCCACTTACAAGCTACCGTCCATATGCCCGTCATGCAAGGAACCGGCCATCGAGGTACACGGCTACGGCACTGAGCGCATAGAGGATATAGCAGATTCTGCATTTCCCAATGTAAAAATCGCACGCATGGACCTCGACACTACGCGCAACAAGGACAGCTACGAAAACATCATAGACGATTTTTCAAAAGGCAAGTCACAGGTACTCGTGGGCACACAAATGGTCACCAAAGGACTCGACTTCGACAAAGTGAGCATGGTAGGAGTGCTCAATGCCGATACTCTTATCAACTTCCCTGACTTCAGGGCCTCTGAAAGGGCTTTCAACATGCTTGAACAAGTTGCCGGACGTGCCGGACGACGCAATACCCGGGGGCTTGTCGTTATACAGACCTCACAGCCGGCTCACCCGATATTGTCGTTTGTACAGAGCCATAACTACAAGGGTTACTACGAACATGAGCTCAACGAACGGCGCCGTTACAACTATCCTCCCTATACCCGCGTGATAAATGTATATCTCAAACACCGCGATCTTGACCGGCTGATAGAGGCCGCCGCACGCTACGGCGACAAGCTGCGCGAGATGTTCGGCAACCGCGTATTCGGACCTGACGAACCCCATGTGGCCCGTATCCAGTCGCTTTACATACGTAAAATCATGCTAAAAATTGAAATCAGCGCTTCCATGCGCAAGGTAAAAGACCTGCTTCGCTCCGTTTACGAGGAATTCATGACCGACCCGTCCTTGCGATCGCTGCAAGTATACTATGACGTAGACCCCATGTGACGACTCAGTCACCACTTGTTGTATCTGACCTTGTTCTCGTCCCATTTATCTTTGGGTGTCTGTGCTCCGTCAGGATACCCCATCGGCACCACACACAACGGTATAATTTCGTCAGGCATGCCAAGCACCTTGCGGACATCATTGACACGCTCCATATCGGGATATACGCCAGTCCACACGGCTCCAAGCCCAAGGGCATGGGCAGCGATAAGCATGTTTTCAGTCGCAGCCGAAACATCCTGAATCCAAAAGTCGCGTCCGTTACCTTCAAGAGCACGGGTCATATCGCCGCAAGGCACTACTGCCAAAGGTGCCTGCTTTAACATACGTGCATAAGGGAGCACTTCGGCAAGACTGTCAAGCATGGCCCGTTCATTGACGACAACAAAAGCCCACGGCTGTTTATTAACGGCTGTAGGAGCAGCCATAGCCGCTTTGAGCAGCAGAGTCACGGTATCGTCCGGCACCGCACGATCGGTGACGTAACTCCTTACACTTGTACGTGTAGCTATAGCGTCAAGAACTACAGAAGCATCGTCTGCCTTGGATACACAATCAGCCGGAGTATTATTTTTACAGCCAAGCATAGTCATAATAAGTAAGGACAATAATATTATCTGTTTCATAATTAAATGTTTTTATGGTTAATTGGTTCAATTTATTTTATCACATGCAACATCACCGAAAGCTGGCGCAGAATCCTGATAAGCGGCTTAGACAGTATAAGAAGTGTTACAGCCACAAGAACCATCACTATACCGGTGACAGCAAGGGCCGTGAGTCGCTCGTCAAAGACGCATACTCCTATTATGAGGGCAGTCACCGGCTCAAGAGCCCCGAGAATAGCGGTAGCCGTCGATCCTATGTCATGAATAGCCACAGCCATTGTCAGCAACGAAACCACCGTAGGAAATAAGGCGAGCGACACCGCACAAACCCATGGCAGAGTCCCCTCCACAGGAGTAAATCCAGAACAGAACAAGATGCGCACAAAAAATACCGCCTGTCCGAAAAACACAGAATAAAACGTCAGCGTAAGAGAAGGCACCGACCGCAATGACGTACGGTTGACCGCCACCATGTAAAGTGCATAAGCCACGGCTGAAAATATAACCAGCACCGTACCGGTTACACTCAGGTTAGCCTCGGCATCTCCCCCGAAATAAAGCAATACTATGCCCCCCAAAGCCAAAGCTATCGACAGAACGGTAACTACAGAAAGCCGTTCACGATAAAACAAAGTATTTATTATAGCGACAAATACAGGATATACAAACAGTATGGTGGACGCTATGCCGACATCCATATATCGGTAGCTTTCAAAAAGCAGCAGGGACGAGCAGGCAAAAAGTATGGAAAACAGAGCCATCAGAGGTATCTGCCTGCGGGTCAAATGAAAACTTTTACGCATAACAATCATGGACACGGCAAGCATTATCACCGCAAGAACATAACGATAACACAACATCGAATCGGAATTAACACCTACAGCAAACAGCGGAAGCGCCAACAGCGGGTTAACACCGTATGAAGCGGCCGCCACGGCACCGGCCACATAACCACGCGCTCTATTTGATACACTCGGGCACATAAACATCATACTACATATTGGACCGCAGATAATCCTCTATTGTAAAATCAGTCTTGTAGTCTCCGGTGCCGGGGATTGTCTCCTCAATAGTAGCCGTACGGCATACGCCGGGAGAATCCGTGAGTCGTATAAAGTTGAGTATCTCACCCCTATAACGTGTCATGGGAGTACCTGACACCTCATGGCCTCCGCCACGCACCACATGAAACACATGTGACAGCCCCATACCACCAAGTGCCCGGCTGACCGTAGACGATCCCCATAGGCCAAACCCGTCGATTACAGCCTTCTCAAACGGCACCACACTATCTGCATCACCATGAAAAAGCATTATGGGAGCTGTCATAGCAGTCCACTCGGGAACGCCCTCTGCACATACGGCCCCCGCCATAGATATGACACCGGCATAATTAAAATCAGCCGGAAGTATACCGCTGGGCACCATATCATTGCATATACCGTATTCTGCCTGAAGTACCGTTATGGCTCCGGCACTCGACCCGCAGGCTATGATTTTGGCGCTGTCCACTCCCCACATAGGACTGTGTTCTATGACAAAGGCCGTAGCTTTATAAAAATCGGTTACAGCCACTGATATAGCTTCATACAACGCATCTTTGAAACCCGGCAAAGTCGCTAATCGCACCGGATCGGCATCCTTAAGCGCCGTACGATAATCGGTCGATACCACCGTGACGCCGTTTTCGACAAGAAAGCGGAAAAACGGCATGAACGATGCGCTATCGCGGCTGCCGCCACGAAAACCGCCGCCAAAAGCAAAAACGACAATCTGACCTTTGTCATCACAGCCTCTGACAGCAGGATAGCGATCAAGCCGCAGAGTATCGCCGCCGGCAGTAACATCAAATACATATGTCTCTTTAGGCAACTCAAAGGCAGCAGAACCATAAGGAAAAGCCAAAAGGAAAAAACACAAGATATATTTTAGACTCATCTTTCCATTCTATATTTATACACAAAAGTATATAAAAAACATGATATTTTTATACTTTTGTACAATATGAATATGCAGGAAGAAAAGTATATGACAAAGAGCTATAAGCAGGTATTGCTGCTGTGCGGTATTTCAGGGTCGGGAAAGACTACATTTGCCCGCAGTATGGCGTCTTCAGGCTACCGGCATCTGTCAATTGACGATATTATGTGGCGCACACACGGGTTATGCGGCATCGACTATCCCGAAGACCGGTATGACGAATACCGCGACATTGCCGAAAAAAGTCTGCTGGAAGAATTAAGTCGACTTATAGCCTCCGGACATAAAGTCATCATTGACTCCCCGCTATGCAAAAGGGCCAAACGCGACTTCTACCGCAGGTATGTGTCTTCGCTCGGAGCCGAATATTCGCTTATATTTTTCGACACCCCGCTCGAGCTACTAAAAAAGCGACTTCGGAAACGCAATCTGACACCGGGACCCGATGCGGCCATAGTGACCGACGATATGGTTGAACTGTTTTATAAAGGGTTTGAACGTCCGCATGATGACGAGCCATACATCAGCATCGCCCCTCAACAGCCGTAAAACCGTCACCAGCCCCCACCAAGAGCCTTGTAAAGCTGCACCATGGCAAGACGCTTGTATAAAGCGGCATTGCTCAGGCCTACCTGTGCATCAAAATAGCTACGCTGAGCGTCAAGCACATCTATATAACCGATAACTCCGTTTATATACTGCAGCTGGGCAAGGTCCATGTTGGTCTTGGATGCATGTACAAGCTGGGCCATGGTTTCATATATGTCACGGGCCTTGTTGTATGCCACAATAGCGTCACGCACCTCCTTGAAGGCATTGAGCACCACTTTCTCGTAAGCATAACACTCCTGCTCATAGACCGCCTGCTGTGCCCGATAAGCGCTCTGACGGCGTCCCATATCAAACAGCGGACCGAGAAGGCTCGCACTAAGAAAGTGCATCGGCGACTTAAACAGATTGGAAAACTCCTCACTTTCGACGCCAAACTGTCCGGTCAGAGCAAGACGCGGAAACCTATTGGTATAAGCCACTCCCACAGCTGCATTTGCAGCAATTAGATTCTGTTCAGCGGCTCGTATGTCAGGACGTCGCTCAAGTAAAGTCGACGGAATACCGACAGGCAGTTCTTCAGGCAATCGCATATTGATACGCGACGACCGTTCTATACCCGAAGGGAACTCACCGGCAATAAACGAAATTTCGTTTTCTTTCATAGCAATGTCACGTTCGAGCACGGGAACACGCGTAGCCGTGCGGGCATATTCAACCTGAGCCTGCTGATAAGCCGTCTCGGAAGTAAGGCCGCCCTCAAAACGCAACTTGGCAAGACGCACACTCTCCCTACGGGCTTCGAGAGTCTGCTTCACAATAGCAAGTTCCTGATCAAGGGCCACAAGCTCATAATAAGCCTGAGCCACATCGGCTACAAGGCTCATGGTCAAAGCCCGGCGATTCTCAATACCGGCCATAAATTGCGCCTTGCCGCGCTCATTGGCCCATCGCTTGTTGCCCCACAGATCAAGTTCCCAGCTCATTGCCGCTTTAAGACCATACTCCGGATCGTTTTTAAAATTGTCACCTCCGTAATTCAGTCCTTCTTTCTGAGCATAGAAACTTCCGTTGATTTCCGGGAAAAGCCCCGCAAATTCTATGCGCTTGCGCGCCGCAAGCTCTTTGATACGCGCATCAGCTATGCGCAGATCCTTATTGTGCTCCATTGTCTGCTTGATCAGACGCTGGAGTATGGTATCGGTATATATGTCCCACCATCCGAGGTCGGCTATCGAGAATGTATCGGTAGTGACCGTAACACCGAGATTTTCGGGCAAAGACATATCGGGACGTACATACTTCTGTCCAAGTTTGCAGGATCCGAGCGACAATGTCATGGCTGCCAGCGACGCTATTATTATATGTAATCTCATAAATCCCATAAGTTTTTATCACGCAGACTTCGAGGTCACGCGCTTTTTAAATTTCATGACACTCCGGTAAATCAACACAAAGAAGAATGGCACAAGCAATATGCCAAACACTACGGCAAATATCATTCCGAAAAATACACCTGTGCCTATGGCCTGACGGCTTGCAGAACCCGGCCCTGAAGCAAGTACCATGGGAAGCATGCCGAGGATGAAGGCAAGCGACGTCATAAGAATAGGTCTGAACCTTAATTTTGACGCATAAATCGCCGCCTGAAGTGCATCTACCCCCTTGTCGGTCTGCTCCTTGGCAAACTCCACGATAAGTATGGCATTTTTAGCCGCCATACCCATAAGCATCACAAGACCGATCTGGAAGTATATGTCATTTTCAAGCCCGCACATCCACTCGCCTATGTAAGCTCCCAATGCAGCCACCGGCAACGACAACAATACCGCCACAGGTACAGTCCAGCTCTCATAAAGAGCGGCGAGAAACAAAAACACGAACAAAAACACCAGCGCAAGCACAAGTCCGGTCTTGCCTCCGGCCTGTTTCTCCTGAAATGACAGACCGCTCCACTCCACTCCAATGTTTTCAGGCAGTCTTTCGGAAGCGATCTTCTCAAGTGCGGCCATAGCCTCGCCCGAACTGTAGCCACCGGAAGCTTCTCCCCTTATCACCGAACAATTAAACATATTGAAGCGCTTTATATTGCCCGGACCTGTAGTATATGAAGTCGAGCCAAGTGAAGCAAGCGGTATCATCGTATTGCCGCTCCCTCTTACAAAAAAGAGGTTTATATTCTCACGATGCTCGCGATATGGAGCTTCAGCCTGAATATATACACGGTAAATGCGGTTAAACATATTGAAATCGTTGACATACACCGAACCTGTATATGCTTTCATTGTCGAAAACACATCGGCCAGCGGAACTCCAGAAAACTTAACTTTGTCTCGGTCAACATCAAAATAAAGCTGCGGTATATCGGCCTGCAATGACGATGACAGCCCGGTAATGGACTTCTGCTCCGACGCATACTTCATAAGAGTATCGGTGGCATTGACAAGGTCGTCGAGGGTGGCATCACCGCGAGCCTCAAGCTGCATCTCGAAACCGCCCGATGTACCGAGACCGGGAATCACAGGCGGACGCGACAGATAAATCTTACACTCCGGATACTGCGCCATATCTTTTCTCACCACCGCCATAATATCATCGATGGTCTGCTCATCACGATCTTCCCACGGTTTAAGAATCACCGTCAGCTCACTACGTGCCTGACTGCTTCCTACCTGCGAACTGCTTCCTGCCACACTCTGCACATACTCTACAGCCGGGTTGGCCGTAAGATAAGCCACGGCTCGCTCCGTGATAGTGCGGGTACGCTCAAGTGTAGCACCTTCGGGCAGTTCAAGTTCGACCTTGAAGTAGCCTTGGTCCTCGACCGGAAGAAAGCTCGACGGCATAAGGTGGTTTATGACGAGTATAACGGCTATCATGGATACGAAGCCCACGAGCACGCGCTTTTTGTTTTTAATAGTTACGCCTATGACACTGACAAACTTATCGTTGCCTGTAGCCAGCCACTCGTTTATCTTACGGAACACTATATTTTTCTTCTCATCTTTTTTTGCCGGACGAAGTATGAGCGAACACATGACCGGACTCAGTGTAAGAGCCACAACTGCCGACAGGAGCACCGACACGACAATGGTCACTGTAAACTGACGATAAAGCTGTCCTGTAATGCCGCCGAGAAAACTTACCGGCACAAACACCGCGGCAAGAACCAGCGATGTAGCTATGATAGGGCTCGTAAGACCTGTCATGGCCTTCTTTGTGGCCTCGTAGGGCGACAGTCCCTCTGTAGCCATTATGTGCTCTACATTTTCCACTACCACTATGGCGTCATCGACCACAATACCTATAGCAAGGACAAGACCAAGCAGGGTAAGCATGTTGAGCGAGAACCCGAATATGAGCATGAAGCCGAAAGTACCGATAAGAGAAATCGGCACGGCGATAAGCGGAATAAGAGTTGCTCTCCAGCTCTGCAACGACAGGTATACAACAAAAATCACAAGAAACAAAGCCTCGAAAAGAGTCTTGTACACCTCATGAATAGACTCCGATATATAGGTTGTCATGTCGAAAGGTATGTCATAGCTCAACCCGTCGGGAAAACTCGAGCTAATCTCCTTCATGGCCTCCTTGACGCGAGTGGCTACATCCATGGCATTGGCTCCGGGCAGCATATATATGGCAAGTACCGCGGCATTCTCACCGTTTATACCACTCTCCGTGTTGTAAGACTGCGCTTCAAGCGATATACGGGCCACATCGCGCAACCTTATTATAGAGCCGTCAGGATTGGCTCTCACGACTATATCCTCAAATTGGCTTACTGATGACAGTCGTCCTTGTGTTGTGATGGGTATGGTTATGTCAAGTCCTTTGACAGGCTGCTGTCCGAGTACTCCGGCGGCCGATTCCCGGTTCTGATCCTTCAGTGCTTTCTGAAGATCACCTACGGTTATGCCGAGATTGGCAAGTTTGTCAGGCTGAACCCATATCTGCATGGCATAATATCGACTCCCGATATTGGACACACGCCCCACTCCGGGTATACGGCGCAATAGGTCGAGGACATTGAGAGTGGCGAAATTGCTCAGATATATCTCATCAAATTTAGGATCTGATGAAGTAAGACATATGGTCAGGAGCTGGCTTGGAGCCTGCTTCTCCACTGATATACCATTTTGTACTACCTCTGCCGGCAGTCGCGACTCAGCCAGTTTTATACGGTTCTGTATCTCTACGGCAGCCAGATCGGGATTGGACGATATGTCAAACGTCACCGTCGCAGAAAAGCCGCCCGAATTTGAACTTGACGACTCCATGTAAAGCATGCCGGGCGTACCGTTAAGCTCCTGCTCTATGGGAGTGGCAACCGCCTGTGACACAGTCAGGGCACTCGCTCCGGGATAAGAAGCACTGATCTTAACCACCGGAGGCGTTATCTGCGGATATTGGTCGATAGGCAACATGGTCATGCCTATGATGCCTATGATCACTATAAGTATCGATATAACGATCGAAAATACGGGTCGATCGATAAAAAAACTCATCTTCATACACTCATCATCATTCTTTTTCCTCTTCAACTATAGCATCGGCCACTTTCACCTTTATTCCGGGCGATAGCTTGTGGTAGCCTTCCACAACCACATTTTCGCCGGGATTAAGACCGCGCTCGACCACAATATTGTTCTGGAATTCCGGTCCGAGCTCCACAAAACGCTTCTCTACGGTAGAGTCGGCCCGCATGATATATAGGTATGAACCGCCTTTCTCGATTATGACAGACTTCTGGGGCACTACGGTAGCGTCCTCCCTGATGTCAAGCAATACTTTTACCTTTGTAAACTGGCCGGGCAATATGGCGCGCTCAGGGTTAGGCATCTCCGCTCGTACCGAGAATGTGCCTGTCTCCGGATCAACCTGCGGCTCGGCAAAATCCACCATACCTTTATGAAGATACACAGTATTGTCGGCAAGAGTTATGGTGACATAAGGCTGCCATGAACGAGTCTTGTCCTGCTGACCTAACGCTACATTACGCTCCTTGCTTTTCAGATAGTCCAGCGCCGTCATGCTGAAGTCTATAAGTACCGTATCGCTCTTGACGATAGTAGCAAGCAAGGATTTAGCACCGGGTCCTACCAAAGTGCCAAGATCGACATTACGTTCGCTTATATGTCCCGACAACGGTGACCTTACTGTAGTATATCCGAGTTCAAGCTCAGCCTGTGCAAGGTCGGCGCGGCTCATAGCCACCGCAGCTTTGGCGGTTTCGTAGGCAGCCACAGCATTGTCAAGATCAAGACGGCTTGCCGCATTCTGCTCGTGCAGCGGCTTTATGCGCTCAAGATCACGTTCAGCCTTCTGCGCCTGCGCCTCATCCTTTTTAAGTTGAGCGCGTGCCTTGTCGACCTTGGCGCGATACTGGTCGGGATTTATGATAAACAACACCTGATTTTTTTTCACATAAGTACCCTCTTCGAACAGCATCTTTTCAAGATACCCTTCGACTCGTGCCCGGACCTCGACAAACTGTTGCGCCCTTACCCTGCCTACGTATTCACCATAGATCTCAACATCTTCCTGATGAGCAGGCTCTACTGCAATGACCGGCAACTCTGTAACAGTCTTCTTACATCCATAAAAGGCTCCGCTAATAACCACAGCGGAAACCAACAGCGATAACGTCTTTTTCAATCTTAAACAAAATCCTTTCATGTTCAATAAGCGATAATGTGCAAATAGTAAACATATAAAACCGGCTATCGGTTCATCCTTCAATAAGGACAACCGTTAGACGGCACAAATTTAATGTTTTTAATTAAGATATGCCGTATACCGGCTAATATGACTAACAACCTGTATTATACAGCCAACAGCCTCATCAGTCAGAAAGCGGCGGCCTATGTATCACAGGACAAGAGCTACCTCTTTAAATGCGTAAGTGCGTGAATTGCCCTCCGTATCAAGCAGCGTCATGTGACCGGTTGGGGCAATTCCCGCAATTATGGCATGGAACTCCTCGCCTGTGGACATATCGCGATAACCGGCACCTTCACGTCGGTAAAGAGAAGACATATAATCGGCATGGCGCTCATACACATGCTGCAAAAGGCGTGACAGTATGGCATCCACTACATCATCAAGCAGCTTGGATAGGTCATATTGCACGCCTGTAAGCATAACAAGCGACACCGGATTGGGAGCGTCGCTGTAAAATGACTGTTGGTTTACATTCAGACCGATACCTGCAATAGAATATCCGACAGAAGAACCGATAAGACTGTTTTCAATAAGTATACCGCATATCTTGCAGTCATCTACATAAATGTCGTTTGGCCATTTTATCGCCACAGCATTATCGGGAAGTAGCGGACGCAATATGTCCGTTATACCGAGCGCCACAGCTTCCGATATATAGAACTGGTCGCGCGCCGGCATCGCGTCGGGTTTTATAAAAAGTGAAAACGTAAGATTCTTGCCGGGCATCGCTTCCCAAGAATTGCCGCGCTGACCTCGACCGGCAGTCTGTCGGTCGGTTATAACCACGGCGCCATGACTTAGCCCGGACACAACCGACGCCATGTAGGAATTGGTCGAACTGCACTCGTCAAGTCTTATTACATGATGTATGTCAGTCATTGCTCAATCTCGTCACAAGTATCTTATCTATATAAGTCATGTCCATATCCACGATTTCAAACTTAAAATCGTGCCAAGTCACCGACTCACCCTCCTCCGGCATCTTACGCATAAGTTCCAGTAAAAGTCCGCCGACAGAAGAATAGCCGGCAGGGACGTACAGGTCACCGCAGCCAAAGTAGTCAAGAAAATCATATAAAGGACACTGTCCTGCAACAAGCCATCCCTGATTGTCGGCCCTCGGAATAATGAATTGAGCATCGGCTGACTCCGGAACAGTGCCTACAAGTCCGTCAAGGATGTCATTCAGGGTCAATACACCCTGCATCATTCCGAACTCGTCGCACACGATAAGACAATGCTCGTGATTCTCCTTCAGCTTGGCCAAAGCATCGTAAGCGGTCATGCTTTCCGGAATAAAAGTACCGGCCATAACTACGTCGGCAAGCATAAAGTCGGGTTCATCAAGTGTAAGTATAAGGTCTTTGAGCGACACTACACCTTTCACATCCTCATGATCGCCGTCAAGTACAGGATAAGAGTCGTGCAGTTCGTGAGCAAGCACTTCCTTGACCTGAGCCGCCGTCATGTCAATATCGACGGTGACTATCTCTTTGCGGCATGTCATGATTGAAGCCACTCTCAAGTCGCCCATTACAAGCGCACGGTTCATTATCTCCTTTTCAACTTCTTTCACTTCACCGGAAGCCGCTCCGTCATTGATGATGGACTTTACGTCGCTCTCGGTAACCTTATTATCATCACAACGTATATTGAAGAGTCGCACCACCAGACCGGTAGATACGGAAAGTAGCCATACGGCCGGTATGGTAATGCGTGACAGCAGCCACATAGGCCGGGCCACGAGCTTGGCAACGGTGTCAGAGGCACTCAAAGCGATACGTTTCGGCACCAGCTCGCCCACAACTATAGACAAATAGGTCACTACAACGACGATAAGAACCTGAGCAACAGGCAACGCATAGGCCGGAGCAACGCCCCAACCGATAAGAATAGCACCGAAAGCCTTTGCGAACGAAGCCCCCGAGTAAAGACCGGTAAGTATACCGATAAGAGTGATGCCGATCTGTATTGTAGACAGAAAGCAATCGGGATCGTTGGCAATGCGCAGCGCGGCCTTTGCCGCGCGGTCGCCGGCATCGGCTTCTCTTGACAGACGTGATTTACGAGCAGATATCAATGCCGTCTCCGACATCGAAAAAAGACCGTTGAGCAATATTAGCCCCACGATTATCAACAATTCATTCATATGGTTTAAGCAGTGATATTATACATATACATAGCCATGGCCAATATTGCCAGACCAAGCACGATATATAATAAACGCGCCAAGGGGCGCCGTAGTTTTCCGGTAAGCACCCGTACATTGATATTGTCAAAAAACCAGCTCCATCCGGCAATACCAGCTACAATGGAAAATATCCCGCAAAAAGTGAACAGAACTACGAGCACAAGAGTGGCGCCTTGCAGTGTCATACTTCAGCGCTGTCAGTTATAGTAAGCTTCCGGCACCCGTCGGGAAGTGCCTCGATATCAACGCGCACAGTATCATCAGGGAGTATGTCGGCTATACGCTCGGGCCACTCAATAAAACACAACGCTCCGGAGTCAAGATAATCTTCCACTCCTATGTCAAAAGCTTCTTCAAGCGACTCAAGCCTATAGAGATCGAAATGATATATCAGCTCTGCCGTAGTGTCAGAACGATATTCGTTTATAATCGCAAACGAAGGGCTGCTCGTAGGGTCGTCCTCAACCCCCAGTTCTCGCGACAGCGCGTTAATGAATGTGGTCTTTCCCGCTCCCATATCACCATAGAAAGCAAAGACTGTAGAGTCGCCCATAAGGCCGATAAACTGACGTGCGGCATCGGCAAGACAGTCAATCGAATCAATTGTAATAGTATTTATTGCCATATAAAATAATATAGTGTATCAGTTGTTATTTTGCAGTAAGAGTTACAACAGGCACCAGCATCTCTTCAAGTGATATGCCACCATGCTGAAATGTGCCGGTGTAGTATTGCACATAATGATTATAATTGTTAGGATAAACGAAAAAGTCGTGTCCGGAAGCAAAAATGTAAGATGACGACAGATTGGGCGAAGGCAAACCGAACCGTTCGGGATATTTTATGTCATAGACGTGACGTGGATTGCATGTCATGTTACGGCCTACCTTGTAACGCAGTCCGGAACCTGTATCCTTGTCACCTACAATCTTCACAGGATTGTCGACCTGTACTGTGCCATGGTCTGTGGTCAGCACTATTCTGAAACCTTTCTCCCCTATACGTCTGAACAGCTCCATCGCGAAAGAGTGGCGAAACCACGACTCTGTGAGCGACAGATAAGCACTGTTGTCAGCGGCAAGTTCACGTATCATCTTGGACTCGGTACGTGCATGCGATAGCATGTCAATGAAGTTTATCACCACGACATTGAGCTGATTTGAGGACAGATTGTCAAGTTCATGCACAAGTCTATCGCCCGAAACCGAATCATTTATCTTCCTATAAGAGAAGTGTATGTCACGCCGCGAGCGTTTCAACAATGCCGCCAGCAGAGCCTCTTCATAAAGATTTTTTCCGTTCTCATCACCCTCTTCAACCCACATGTCAGGATACATGCGTGCGATATCGGCAGGCATTAGTCCCGAAAACAGAGAATTGCGTGCGTACTGCGTGGCAGTTGGAAGTATCGAAGTATACATGCTCTCGTCAAAGACAAACGCATCGGCAAGCAACGGCTTTATAACCCGCCACTGGTCGAGGCGTAAATTGTCAATAAGCACGACAAATAATTTATGACCGGCATCAAGGAGCGGAAATACATACTTGGGAAATATATCGGGACTCATGAGCGGAGCATCATCACCGGCGCCAATCCAAGAACCGTAATATGTCCTTACATAGCGGGAGAAAGCCATGTCGGCCTCACGCCACTGCATGCGTAACATATCCTCCATATCGGTATCGGCTGACGCAAGTTCCCGATCCCAGTATACAAGCCTGTCGTATAGCTCATACCAGTCATCAATCGCATCACACGCATTTGTCTTGGCCGAAATCGCGGCAAAGTCGCGGCGATAGTCATCGGCAGCGCATCGGCTTACAAGATCTCCTGAATGAAGGAGTTTTTTTATCGACAGCAATATCTGGTTGGGATTGACAGGCTTTATAAGATAATCGGCTATCTTGTTGCCTATAGCCTGATTCATGATATCCTCCTCCTCGCTCTTGGTTATGAGCATGACAGGTATATGAGGAGCTATACGTTTTATAGCGTTAAGAGTCTCAAGACCTGACAGTCCGGGCATATTTTCGTCAAGAATTATCAGGTCGAAGTGTTGCCGACGCACAAACTCGACTGCATCACGGCCGTTGTTTACGGTTGTGACGTCATATCCTTTATCATGGATAAATAATATATGGGGCTTCAGCAAATCAATCTCATCATCAGCCCACAGTATGCTGTATCGGCTCATATCAAATTACATTTTACAGAACCGGGCCGGCAACAACCGGACTTTCGGCACTACGCTCATCCACATAACGGAAGTAATCGTCAAAAGACCGGCCCTCGTTCACAAGCCTGTTGAAGTCATCGACACTTATCATGACGGGCCTCACCTGCGCAGGTAGCTGCAGTTCTGGGTCATCCTCCAAAATGCGTCGATAACGGACAATTTCGTCAAAGTTAGCAAATCCCTTTACAACAAGCAACCCCAACCGCCCGAAATTCATAGGTTCGAGGTCAAAATCACTTACTACGAAAGTGCTGAAATTATGTCTTGCTACATCATAAAGCAGTTTATTGCCCGACACCTCGTCAACAGGATAAACCAATACCATAACGTGGGGAGCCGCACTGTCAAGCTCAAAAAACACCGAATCAGAAACCACTGCGGCAGTATCGGACGCAAGACGGGTTGTCCATGCCAGACCTCTCACGTTGTCGCCTCCGGCATTGAGAGAGCGCCCCTCTGCCAGCCCTTTAAGATAAGACGACGCAACGGGAGCCAGCTCTGTGTCAGGATAGCGCCTGAGCATCGTTTCGAGAATCGACCTGAAACGTTCAGCATCACCTTCCGTAACATGACAAAGAGCTTCAAGAAACATAAACTTGGGTATAAGCCGACTTGTCGGCGAAAGTCGGGTGATAGTATCGCAGAGTGCATGTACGTCAGCATTGCGGTTTTCAAGATAAGCTTCATAGGCCCGCTCGTATAGACGCTCCTCTTCAGCATACATGCGGCGCTTATTGTCGAGAAAGTCAGGATCAATCAGCGCCTGACCCTCAGGGGAATCCGGGAAATGCTCAAGTATCAGTTGACGGTAGCCTCCAGCCGCAACGACATCGCCCTCCCGCATGTACATAAGATACATATTATAATATATGTCGCGACGATATATATTGTCAGGATATCGGTCAAGCAACCGTAACCATTCATCGGCGGCTTCAGGGTAAGCACCGAGGTCATCTTTCAGGATAAGGCCTATATTATACATTCCGTCACATATAATATTGACAGCTGCCATACGCTGCATCGGGGTTGACGGGATGCGGCTAAGATAATATTCGGGACTATACAGATCGAAGTCTCCGTTATATTCCTTTACATCAGTATCTTCAAAATCCGTGTCAGACAAAGAGCCGTCAGCTACATCCTCGTCTAAAGAGGCAAGGCCGGAAACAGTCCTGTCACGTCGCCGCCAGTCATCCTCAAGACGCCGCGCACCCCATCGGCGCAGAAAGGCGTCGCGGCCCGCACTGCGCACAGTACTGTTGTAAAAGTACCACGAGTCATCAGTGTTCAGTTCAAATGCCACAGGAGCCGAAGCCTGTCCAGCTATGCCGTCAGCCGGATTACCGCCTCCTTGCAACGCAATATACTCTTCGCGCCTTATACGCTCGGCCTCCTCTCTGTCGGTTCTCCTGCGGGCGGCTATAAGCCGGTTCACAATGTCCATCCGCTCCCGTTCAGTCATGTCAGCCAATCGCAGAAGCGAGTCATTGAGTCTTACATTCTGCGCATACACGGCAAGACGGTCAAGCACATCACTGCGTCGTCTGATAGAAACGTAACCGGGATAAGTCGAAGGCAACACAGGCAAAGCCTCGGCATAACAGATTTGAGCCGCCTCGTAATCGCGACGGTCGAAATATATGGACCCGAGGGCAAGCCGCGCGACAGCACGGTCAATACCATCGCGAGTCGAACGCTCCACAGCCAAACGGTAATTTTCTACAGCTTCCGCAGTATCGCGACGCGACAAATAAAGATTGCCTATAGCGTAATATATAAGGTCAAGATAGGGCGAGTTGCGTTCATAACGGGCCATACGCCGCAGAGATTTCACCTCTCCCCTTATGTCAGAACCGTGGAAAACCTCACTCTGACGTATGCGCGCGTTCAGGCGCGTCCTGTAAGGAGCTCCTCCTCGTGCAGCCATTGCATAGGCATCATAGGCCTCGCTGTTTTTACCGGAAAGTGCATAAAGTTGCCCGAGCAAAAAATAAAGACGAGGCTTCTGAGTGCGCGAAGCATGCCGCAAGGCTCCCCTTACATAAGGTATAGCCTGCGACTGATCGGATGAGTTTATATACATTGATGCATATGCCATGTCATACAATTCTTCTATCTCTCCCGAAGCAATATCGGTGGCCGGCATTTTCGACAATATTGCTTCCGCATCAAAATACCATCCCAGAGAGCAGTAGGCGCGGGCTTGCCACAACCGGGCTTCAGTCACTGTAGCGGGAAGCCAAGAAAAGTGCTTGGCTATGTATTGAAATGTCGAGGCGGCGCCGATGAAGTCGCCGTTGTTGTATTGCGAACGGCCAAGCATAAGCCAAGCATTGTGTAGAAAAGGGTTATATTCTTCACGCTTCATCCATTCGCGATACTTCTGATCGCGCGACTTTCCGGCCTTGCGGGCGGGCTTACGCTTTATCGACCGCAACTGAATGGCTTTCTGAGCCTTCTCGATCGACCGTGAAAAGTCGCCCGACGGCTGCGGAGCATCAGGACATGCCCGCGCATCGGCAGGATGTAGATAAAGCAGCCGTGTGAAGTCATCCTCATAACTGCGCTCCATCTCCCGGAGTGTAGTCTTGTAGTGCTCGTCGCCGTTATAATAGATATTGTATCGTGTTATAAATGCCTGATAATTGCGTGTCAGGGCCGTATTTTTACGCATGCTGCAGCTGACAAGGGCTGTCAACAGAGTAAAAAAGCAGATGACTTGTACAGGTTTCACTACGGATACACGCATGAATGGCTACTTCCCTATCGACCGACGTAAACTTATATCCTTCACGACACGTGCCGATACATATAGCACAACCTGAAGCATAACTATTATGGCCGAACACGGTACATCTATGACCGTAGCTACAAAAAGGCCGGCAAGACTGCTTGAGAGCGACACAGCCATTGCCCCAAACATGATAGAAGAAAAGCGCCTATACCACATTTCAGCGACAAGCACCGGCAGGGTAAGCATGGATATAAGCAGCATGATGCCCACCAGACGTATGGTCAGCACCACACATACAGCTACAAATACCGTCATCATACAATTGACGGTCTTGACTGGCAAACCCGACACCTTGGCGAAATCGCTGTCGAAAGCACAAGCTATTATTCGGCGGTAAAAAACCGCGAAAAAGGCTATGAGCACAAGAGTATACACTGCAAATGTCCAAAGGTCGGCAGCGGTTATGGTCAGTATGTTGCCGAAGAGAAATCCATTCAGTTCAGGTACATAGCCCGGAGTAAGAAATACAAAAAGTATACCTACAGCCATACCGAGCGACCACACTACAGCTATAGCGGAGTCCTCTCTGACCCTATAGCGTGAAGCCATCCACTCGACCCCCAACGAAGAAGCCACGGCAAAAAGTCCGGCCATAGCCACAGGACTTACTCCGAGAAAATAGCCGAGACCGAGGCCGCCGAAACATGCGTGCGTAATGCCTCCGGTTATCGACACCATTCGACGTGTTATTATATACGTGCCTATCATAGCTGCGGCGATACTTATGATAAAGACGCCTACGAGCGCATTACGAAAAAAGGCATACTGAAGATATTCCATAATTAATCATGTGTTTTATGACGTGCGGCTCTTGCGTGCTTCGGCCACTATCATCAACAGTTCGTCACGCACAGATTCCGGCAACTCAATGCCCCGCAACTGTATGCTGCGTCCCCAACCCGCTATGTCATCAGGCAACAAAGTCAGCAGTACATCACGGAACTGCTCTGTCTCTTCATCCGTATAGCTGTCGGCATTACGCCCGCGGTATACGTCGAGTTCCTCGTCGTCATAGTACTCTATGGTATCGCTTACCGAAGCGAGCAGTGAATCGCGCTCGCAGGTTATATGCATGCCGCAGCACTGTTCCTCAGGTTCTTTATACAGCGGCTCGTCGGCGGGAGCCTTACGCCGTGTATAACGGTCATGAAGATAAAGGGCAGCACCTACCGCAACCAATGCAGACAATATGATAAGGCTCACCTCCATCACTCCGGCAGATTATCGTCAGCGACCTCTTCAAGTGTAAAGCCGATGGCTCGAAGATGATCCCAATATTCAGGATAGGACTTGGACACAACCTCGGCATGGCGAATGACTATTCCCGGAAGGAAAAACGCCACCGGAGCAAATGCGAGTGCCATACGGTGATCGTCATATGTGTCTATGGCAAGTCCAGAGGAGTCAGCAGGAACTCGGCGGCCTTCCCACGCAAGCGAAGAGTCATCGGGACGGTCAATGACAAACGAGAGTTTTCGCAACTCGGTGCAAAGAGCCTCAATACGGTCGGTCTCTTTGATTTTCAATGTAGACAATCCTGTTATATGAAACGGCAGATTCAACACACAGCATGTCACCGTAAGAGTCTGCGCAAGATCGGGCTGCTCCGTAAGGTCCAAATTGATGCGAGGAGAAATGTCAGGTGACGGATTCAGTTCAAGCGAGCTCCGGTCATCCCACTCCGCTTCTATACCGAAGTTACGGAAATAGTCGATCACGCGGCTGTCGCCCTGCAGACTGTCGCGCTCAAGCCCGAGCAGTTTTATGTCGCCGAATGAGAATGCTCCCAATTCAAACCAGTATGAGGCCGCCGACCAATCAGCCTCAACAGTAAAATCGACCGGAGTATAAGCCTGCGGAGCCACGGATATAACAGAACCGTCAGCATCGGCCTCGACACCCCACTGCTTCATCAATCCGAGCGTCATGTCGATATACGGAGCCGACACAGGCGTGCCGGTAAGCTCAAGACGTAACCCATGCTCCATGTATGGAGCTACCATAAGAAGAGCCGATATATATTGTGAACTTACATCGGCGGGTAACGACACTTCTCCTCCTTTAAGTTTGCGGCCTTTTATCTTCAACGGCGGAAAACCCTCTTCACCGACATACTCTATGTCGGCACCACAGTCGCGCAGAGCCTCGACAAGAATTTTAACAGGACGTCGACGCATACGTTCGGTACCGTCAACAGTCACCTCTCGTCCGGGTTGCATGGCGAAGTAAGCAGTCAGAAAACGCATGGCTGTGCCGGCAGCGCCTATGTCTATGTTGTTTTCGGCAGAATCGAGCGCACGCATCATGGCCGACGTATCGTCGCACTGCGCCACTTCCGCTATTGAACCTCTGTTTCCGGTAAGCGCGTTAATCAGCAGTACCCTGTTGCTTATGCTCTTGGACAGCGGCAGCCTTATAACAGCATCGTTTATTTCTTCGGGAGGTATTATACGGTAATTCATCTTTATGGTCTTTTATAATTGTTTCAAAATGTAGAGGCACGCAACCAATTCAGCCACTCGTCACGACTGCCGTTAAAAGTGTTTAAGTCAACTTTGGTATCACAAGCTTCTGTCCATCCGTGATGACTGTATTGCCACAGATCCCATCGGTCATCGGACAGCTCATCCAGAGGCGGGTCGGTAAACGAACATATCCACAGCGGATATTCCTCAAAACGATTTTCAAGAAACCTCCGGTACCCGTCTTTGTTCGTATAAAACATGACGTTGTGACCGTTTCGCTCAAGATATGCTATCATGGCGCGTAGACGGCACACGACCTCTTCTGTATCTACATCAGTCGGATTAGTCCACTCTTCAAGATCTATGACAGCCGGAAGATCAAGCGTCTTACCACGAAGGCTGTTCAAAAAGTTGATGGCCTGCATCTCTCCGTCGGTGTCGAAGCGGAAAAAGTGATATGCACCTATGGCCTTTATGCCTGCATCACGAGCCTTCAGGTAGTTAAAATGAAAGCGCGGGTCCTTGAAAGTCGTACCCTCCGTGGCTTTAAGCATGAGAAAGTCTATAGAATCGCCGGCAAGACGCCTGAAGTCGACTTCACCGTTGTGGGCCGACAAATCAAGTCCTTTAACCGGGAAAAGGTCGGCATCGACAGTCAGCGAACGCGGCACAGTACGCACTACAGCATAGTAATATACGCCTCCGGCAAGAAGCAGCAAAGTCAGCAGACTACCGATGATCCAGATCTTAGCTCTCATATCATCACAAAGTTATAAAAAATATCGCGTAGGAGCTATTTTTCTACGAAAAGAAGAAAAGCCAAGCATAGCATTGACCATCGTCAAGAGACTTCCAGCCGGTAAAATTGTATAAAATTTGCTTTGACAGCCGATTTATCAGTATCTTTGTAAAATATCAGTTATCCTTAATTTTACCACGACGATGAACAGACTTATAGTAAGTATCGGGACGGCGGCGCTGTTATGCGCATGCGTCACCGACAACAAAGAGACTAAAGACTACACCGCCTATGTTAATCCGTTTATCGGTACCGGCGGACACGGTCACACATTTCCGGGTGCGGTAGTGCCGTTTGGCATGATACAGCCAAGTCCCGATACCCGTATCGACGGGTGGGACGCATGCTCGGGCTATCATTACAGTGACTCATTGCTCAACGGCTTCTCCCAAACACACCTTAGCGGTACGGGATGTTCCGACTACGGCGATTTCCTGCTTATGCCTACAGTAGGGCCGCAGACAATCGATCCACAGAGTTCGGCAAGCCAGAATATGCCATACGCATCAGAGTTTGATCACTCCGAAGAAACCTCGGAACCGGGATACTACTCCACAATGCTGAAACGCTACGGCGTCAAGGCGGAGATAACGGCGGCACCCCGCAGTGCCCTATACCGGTTCACATTTCCCGCGACCGACGACCCCGGCATGATAGTAGATGCCGACTACTCGATATCGCACCAGAATAATCTCGCAATGACAATCGAAGCCGTAGGCGATACCGCTATACGCGCTTACCGGCTCAGCCGTCACTGGGCCTACGACCAGCAGCTAAGCATGTACGCCGAGTTCTCGAAACCGTTTACCTGCTCCATAATAACCGACACCGTGTCAGACGAGACCGGACGCGTATCGGCACGATGCAAAGCCTTGCTGAAATTTGCACCCACCAAAGAAGGTGAAGAGATATATGTCAAAGTAGGCATATCGGCTGTCGACACCGAAGGAGCCGAAAAAAATCTACGTGCCGAAATACCCGGTTTTGACTTCGACAATATAAGAGACGATGCCCGCAAGTCATGGAACGAGTATCTGTCAAAAATAGATGTAACAGCCGACAATGACGACGACAGGACCGTATTTTATACCGCCTTGTATCACACGGGCATAAGCCCCAATCTGTTTACCGACGTTGACGGCCGCTACTTCGGTATGGACCGCAAGATACATCAGGGCGATGTCGACAACCCCGTATATACGGTATTTTCGCTGTGGGACACCCACAGGGCGCTTCATCCGCTATACACAATCATAGACCCCGAACGCAACAACGACTTCATCAACTCGCTGCTTACAAAATACAAAGAGGGAGGCATACTGCCCATGTGGGAGCTTGCCGGCAACTACACAGGTTGCATGACAGGCTATCACGCCGTGTCGCTTATGGCCGACGCTGTCAACAAAGGCATAGCCGACTTCGACATAGCTGAAGCGTTAAACGCAGCCGAGCGTTCTTCGCGCTACGACACCACAGCCACATCAGCCCCTGACAATGTATTCCATAAAATGCTTATGCCCCGCTCAAAGTATTATAAAAACACTCTTGGCTACATACCGTGGAACGAAGAGTTCGAGTCGGTGACTAAAGGTCTTGAATACGCCTACAACGACTGGTGCATATCGCAGCTTGCGGAAGCGGCCGGCGACAAAGCAAAAGCCGAAGAGTACGCTAAAAAAGGACAAAATTACCGTAACTATTTTGACCCCGCTACCCGCTTCATGCGCGGCAAGGATACGGAAGGCAACTGGCACACTCCCTTTAATCCGCGCGGTTCCAGCCACGGTAGCGGCGACTACTGCGAGGGCACGGCTTGGCAATGGACATGGTTTGCGCCCCATGATGTCGACGGTCTTACAGAGCTTATGGGCGGACGCGAACTTTTTATCGAAAGGCTCGATTCACTGTTCAACGCAGACTCCAGACTGGAGGGCGAAAATGTATCGGCCGACATATCGGGACTTATCGGACAGTATGCTCACGGCAACGAACCCTCGCACCATATAATACATCTCTACAACTATGCGGGACGATCTGACCGCACACAGGAGCTTGTCGACAAAGTTCTCAAAGAGCAGTACAGGGCCGACACCGACGGACTGTCGGGCAACGAGGATTGCGGACAGATGTCGGCATGGTATGTGCTTAATTCGCTCGGCTTCTATCAGGTGTGTCCGGGCAAACCGGTATATTCAATAGGCCGTCCATGGTTTCCGCATGCCGAAATCAATCTGCCTAACGGCAAACGTGTGACACTCGATGTAAAAAACTACTCAAAAGACAACAAATACATTACATCTGTCAAGCTTAACGGTAAAGAACTCGAAACACCGTTTTTCACACACGACGATATAGTAAACGGAGCCGACTTCGAGATAACGATGTCGCCCGAGCATCTGTAAAAATCATTGTTTGTATAAACAACGGCCCCGGTTCAGCAGCCTGAATGACTGTATGAACCGGGGCCTTTTATGATGCGTGGGAGTTATCAAAGCTCTTCACGGAGCCACTTTTCAAGCTCCTCTTTCCACTGGTGCTTATAGATAAAGCCATCGCCGTAACCCCAACCGTGACCGCCGGTAGGATAAGCATGCAGCGAAGCAGGTACTTTATTATTTACAAGCGCTGTATAATAATTTATACTGTTTGCCACAGGCACAGCGTTGTCATCTGACGAAAGCATAATAAAAGCCTTTGGAGTATCGGGTGTCACCTGAAGCTCGTTACAAAACTTGTTCTGCAACTCAGCCGACGGATTTTCTCCGATAAGATTGGCTCTGGAGCCGCCATGAGTATAAGACGGATCCATAGTTATTACCGGATAAAACAGTATCTGAAAATCGGGACGTGTCTCAGCCGAAGAATAATGAGTGGCAAGAGTTGAGGCAAGATGACCTCCGGCCGAAGCGCCCATTATGCCGACCTTATCGGGATCCACATTCCACTCTGCCGCATGACTGCGTACAAGCCTTATGGCCTGCTCCGCATCAGCCAACGGTATTTCATGGTTGCCCTGCGGCAAACGATACTTAAGTACCACATAAGTTATGCCCTGTCCGTTGAACCACTGGGCCATATCGTGACCTTCATGACCTGTTGCAAGCCAGCCGTAACCACCTCCGGGACACATGATTATAGCCTTCCCGTTAGGCTTGTCGGCCTTATATACGGTTATCGCCGGATCACGCGTAAAATCAGTGGATGACGCCGCGGCCTTAGCCTGTTCAGCATCAGCATTCTCATTCCAGAGCATAAGATCCACCCGGTTGTTTTGCGACATCGCACCAAATGAAACACACAGCATAGCCGCAAACAATATTTTTCTGATATTCATGATATTTATGTTTTATGTAAATTTAATCGGCTACTATAACGACTCCACCGTCAGGGAAAATCTCCATCGGCACGGTAGTGCTGTTTTTAACCTTGACATCCTTAATCTTGAAGTCATGGGCGGCATCATCGGCATACATCTTCAATACTGATGATTTAAGTCCGAGCGATGACAGGTCAAGATTAAGTTTCACAGGCTCCTTAAGCGCGTTGACCCCTGCTATGTACCACTTGTCGCCATGACGGCGTGCAAGCACTACATATTTGCCGGGATAACCGTCGATAAGCTTAACGTCATCCCAAGTCGTTGGCACATTCTTCATAAACTCTATGGCTTCGGCGGGAGAACCTGTAAGATTATCGGGAGTCAGAGCAAAATTCTGAACGGGATTCTGGAACAACACGGCAGTGGCGAGCTGGAAAACATCGCCGGTACGACGCACATTGCCGCTCTTGTTGTCACGGCTTACACGATGGTTAAGTATGGTGCCGCCGTACTCCATAAGAGCAACAGCATTACGGATGAACGGATGAAGAGTGGCATGGAAAGCTTCAAGATCGCAGAATACCTGACCGAACACAAGATTTTCCGAAGCAAAGACAGCCTCACTGCCCACATGGTTTGGATACATACGCTCCCAGCCGCGGGGAAGGGTACAACCGTGGAATATGACGTCGATACCATAGTCGGCCGCATCGCTTAATATGTCTTCATAAAGACGCATGGTCTCCTGCTTGTCACCACCGAAAAAGTCGACTTTTATAGCATGTACACCATTGTCCCGAAGCCATTTCATCTCGTTTTTGCGCACAATGGGTCGGTCCATTTTATTTATGGGACTTTGTATGATATCGTTCCACGGACCGCTCGATGAATACCACAGTATCGGATTTATACCTTTTTCGCGAGCATAGCCGAGAAGTTCGGGCATACGGTCATAACCTATATTCTGATCCCAGCCGGCATCTATAAGTATGTTTTCATAACCCAAGTCTTCGGCAAGGTCAATGAATGTCTTCTGGTCATCCATGTTCATGCTTGCATCCTGCCATATGATCCAGCTCCAAGTACCGCGTCCTGCCCGAGCGGGTGTTTCGGTCTTGTAACGGGGCTCCACGACATCCCAAGGCACGGTTGTCTCTACAATGGGAGCAAGACGGTCGGCCACGGTGATTGTACGCCACGGAGTCTTTCCGGGCAATGATATGCCGGGAGCGGCAGTACCGTTGCCGTTGTTTTCTTCAGGCATAGGATAGGCTATTGAATATACTCCGTCCTTATAATCGCTCAGGTGGGAGGCGCAATAATAACCGTCGACACCGGTCTCCGAAAGAAGCGCCCATCCCTTGTCGCCTATACGGAACAAGGCAGGGAAAGTAAAGCCGTGGCCAAACTGCGAAGGCGAGTCAAGCGGCGCATCAGATATGTAAAACTCCTCATAGCTCGGCTTTGTGCGCTTCCATCCTATCATGGCATCGCTCTGCGAGGTAAGAAAAACGGTGGTCTCTTTCGGGAAGCGATAGCCCGTGGCCTCTTCATTGATGACCATTGCCCCGGTATCGCCACCGTTCTGACTCGGAATTATGTAGCGGAAAGCAACGTCATTGTCCGACACCTGCCATTCTACCGACATCTCGTGACCGAAAGCGCCTTTATAGGTGTTAACCAACGTATTGGCTTTATAGTCGATATGGCTTTTCTTGATTTTGTCCTGCTCGTATGACTTATTTACCTCTCCTCGCTTGGAGTCGGTAAGCGCCATGTACTGCGTAAAGTCACCTACATCGGACTTGAAGCCGAGCGGAGAGTTTTCGATTATTACATCTCCGTCATAAGTTATCGAATACACCAGCTTGCCGCCTATTACATCGGTCGACACGATGAGCTTGCCATCAGGACCAGCCACATCGACCGGAGCGCCCCATGCGTATGACGCCAACAGCACGCTTAAACTTAAAATTACTTTCTTCATTGTCTTTATATTGATTCAAGTTATTAGAAATAGTATATGCAAAAATAATCTTATAATGCCGCATTAAAGGTATAACTTTATTATAAAATTGCGAAAATAACAAATCTTGCCGTAAATTTTATCTTTACGATACCTTGCTGCAGCAAATATGTTACATAATTTACGGTGTCATAAACCGAACCTGTATTATATTTGCATATCTCAACACTCAATCAACATCAATAACATGAATCATCACAGATTGCTCATCATCCTACTGTCGCTGTCGGCTATGGCTTTAAGCCGGCACACTGCCACGGCCGTAAAAAAAATCCAGTCTCCCGACAAAACCATAGAGATCACTATCGACAAAAATAACATGGATATACACTATGGCAATGAACGAAACCTGTTCACCGTATCGGCATCGGGAGCCACAATCGACAATAGACCGGCTTCCGTCGACAAATGGATTGTATCATCATCGTCGCTCCCGCAAAATATCAAATATGAAATGACCGGCGGCAAACGTCTCAAATGCTCTAACACCTATAATGAATACAGGCTCGTTGCCGACGGAAAGGATAACGGCACGCTGTCTATGGTACTGCGGCTGTATAACGACGGCATAGCCTTCCGCTACGAGACCGAAGGCGACGGCAACATATGCGGCGAGACAACACAGTATAAAATACCATTGTCATGCAGGCGATGGATGCAGCAGTACGACCAATCATATGAGCGCTTTTTCCCAGAAGAGACCGGCGACGCCCAACAGGATGCTCACTGGGGCTTCCCGGCTCTGTTTGAATTAGGCAAAGACTCTTGGGCGTTGCTGACTGAAGCAGGCATAGAAAAATGCCATAGCGCATCGTCACTGACCGCGGCGGAAACACCGTCGGCCTATAATATATCATGGGGGTCGCCGGCTCGATGTGGCCATACACCGTGGCGTGTCATCATTCTCGGTTCGCTCAATGACATAACAGAGTCCACTCTTGTAACCGATGTAAGCCCAGAATCAAGAATTGACGACACATCTTGGATAAAGCCGGGAGCGGCATCATGGATTTACTGGGCCTATAACAGGGGGTCAAAAGACTACCGTCTTGTGACTCAATACATAGACATGGCCGAGACTCTTAAACTGCCTTACGTGCTCATCGACTGGGAGTGGGACATCATGGGCAACGGAGGTGACATAAACGACGCGTTGAAGTATGCGGCAGAGCGCAATGTAAAAACGCTTCTCTGGTATAATTCATCAACGGCATGGACCACAAACGGAGCCGGCGGCCCGCTGTTCCGTCTTAATAAACCGGAAGACAGAGAACGGGAATTTGCCATGCTTCAGGATATGGGGGTAGCAGGAGTGAAAATCGACTTCTTCGCAGGTGACACACAGCAGACGATGGAGTATTGTATCGAACTGCTCGAATGTGCTGCACGACATAATCTGCTCGTCAACTTCCATGGAGCCACAATACCGCGAGGATGGCAGCGCACTTACCCGAATCTCGTTTCGGTCGAGGGAGTCTACGGCGCCGAATGGTACAACAACGCTCCGGTGCTGACCGACCGTGCAGCAGCCCACAACGCCACTCTGCCGTTTACCCGCAATGTCATCGGACCTATGGACTATACTCCGTGTACATTCTCCGATTCACAGCACCCGCACATAACGACTCACGGACATGAGCTGGCACTGACCGTTCTGTTTGAATCGACCGTACAACATCTTGCCGACAAGCCGGAGAGCTATCTCGCACAGCCTAAGGAGGTACAAGAGTTTCTGACAGGGCTTCCCACAGTGTGGGATGACACAAGACTGCTCGCAGGATATCCCGGTAAATATGTTGTAATGGCTCGCAAAAACGGCAACCGATGGTTTATCGCCGGCATAAACGGCACTGACAGCGATCTCGACATAACGATACCTGCCGACCGCATCGACCTCCCCAGTTTTAACAAAGGAAAATTGTATACCGACAGCGGTGATACCGAAACACCGTGGACCGTATCGACAATCTCGTCTGTTCCTCAAAAACTGTCGCTGCTTCCCCGCGGAGGCTTCGTGATAGTGCTTTGACAACCGGCATATTACAACCTCCCTACCGCATTTATCGATGTCACACTACGGCAGTATGCGTTTTTTACGCTAAATTTGCATCATGAAAAGATCTGATTTCGAGATAATGGCTCCGGTAGGGAGCTACGAGTCGCTTTACGCCGCAATCGACGCCGGCGCCGATGCCGTATACTTCGGCATCGAGGGACTGAATATGCGCGCACGTTCATCCAACAACTTCACACTTGATGACTTACGCGACATAGCCCGTACATGCAACGACCACGGAGTGAAAACCTACCTGACAGTCAACACCATAATATTTGATGATGACATCGACAAGTGTCACTCCATAATCGATGCCGCACATGAGGCCGGCATCACGGCTATAATAGCGAGTGACATAGCGGCCATACTTTACGCCCGAAAAGTCGGTGTCGAAGTACATATATCGACACAAGTCAATATAACCAACACCGAAGCGGTGAAGTTTTACTCGCAATGGGCCGACGTAGTTGTGCTCGCACGCGAAGTAGACCTCGACCGGGTGCGTGACATTCATGAACACATCATTGCCGACGACATACGCGGCCCACACGGTAATCACATGCGCATCGAGATGTTCTGTCACGGAGCATTGTGCATGGCCGTATCGGGCAAATGTTATCTCAGCCTGCATGAGATGAACTCAAGCGCCAACCGCGGAGCGTGCACCCAGATATGCCGACGCGGCTATACCGTACGCGATAAAGAGACCGGCGACGAACTCGACATCGAGAACCAGTATATAATGTCGCCCAAGGACCTGAAGACCATACACTTCCTCAACAAAATGATAGATGCGGGTGTAAGAGTGTTCAAAATCGAAGGCCGTGCGCGAGGACCGGAATACGTAAAAATAGCGGTGCAGTGCTACGACGAAGCGTTACGCGCCATATGCGACGGTACTTTCTCCGAGGAGCGCGTGGCGGAATGGGACAACCGTCTCTCACAGATATTCAACCGCGGCTTCTGGAACGGTTATTATCTCGGCCAACGGCTGGGCGAGTGGACATCAAAATACGGCTCATCGGCCACACGTACAAAAGTCTACGCAGCCAAGGGCGTACGCTATTTCAGCAACATAGGCGTAGCAGAGTTTCTGATGGAGAACGGAGAGCTCTCTGTAGGTGACGAAGTTGTCATAACAGGCCCAACGACAGGAGCGGTGATAATGACTGTCGAAGAGATACGCGTAGACCTCAAAACTGTTGAAAAGGCAGTGAAAGGCGACCGCTTCTCGATAAAGACCGAGGTCAAAATAAGACCGAGTGACAAAATGTTCAAATGGGTGTCGACCGAGGTGCTAAAGTCTTTAAAATAGGATTTATAAGACTAATTGACCAGTTGGTCCAATACACTAAATGTGAAATTAACATAAATAATTTATATCGGATTTGTAACAACACGATACAATTGAGTATCTTTGTATAGTTCATCAGGAATAACCTTATTCAGGTACCTTTAAAGATTTATGAAGTTATACATACTCATCATAACCGGACTCTTGTGGTTAAGCGGCATCCTAACACCTGCTTATGCCGCACAACCGGTATTAAAACACAATCTTCCCGACATGTCAAGCGACATAGCCTCCATCAATATATGGAAGCCCGAAATACCGATGCTGTTGCCGGCGAAAGTTGCCGCAGAGGACGAACTTCCGGAATACATCGGCGACATGCTGACATTCGCGCACAAATTTACAGGACTGCGTTACCGCCGCGGAGGTAAAACCCCAAAAGGATTTGACTGCTCCGGCTTCACAAGCTATGTATACCGACAATTCGGCATATCGCTCAACGCTTCGTCAAGATCACAATATACGCAAGGTACATCGATAGACACCGATAACCTGCGTCCCGGCGATCTTGTGTTTTTCAGCGGACGCGGCGGCAGCAGAAAGATTGTCGGCCATGTCGGCATAGTTGTCAGCGTCAACTATGACAACTGCACATTTGACTTCATACATTCGGCATGCAGTTCAGGCATCACGGTGAGTAAATCGACGGAGCCTTACTATAGCCGGCGTTATATCGGAGCACGCCGCGTAACCAAATGACCACACCCGGTCCTAAATATATAAAATATCCGAGCCAGCATAAGACCAAGTTATTTTACCATAGGGCCACAATACCTCTATAATGGAGTCTTCATCATATCTGTCACTTTTAGTAATCATAGGGTCGACGGATTCTCTCCTCCCAAAGCATCAAGAACCATAGAATCAATTGGATGCCACAGCATATCAATATCCTCCTCGGCCTCCTGAAGAAACTCCAACGCCACATCATCATCCTGTACCACACCTAAGCCCATCCGATAGCAGATGCCGAGATAAGCGGCAGAACGCACTTTGTTTCTCCGTTCGCTTTTAGGATTCCGATAGGCCTTTTCAAACCATTGGACGGCTTTTGCATAATCTACCTCAATGCTGCCCCAGCCATCGAAATAATAATATCCTACCTGCCATTGAGCGTCAGGATGACCTCCTATGGCGGCTATTTCGTAGTATTGAAAAGCCATATCCGTATCCTCATCTACACCAGAGCCCTTGTCATAGCAACTGCCTGCATTTACTATAGCCTGCAAATCGCCGCGCTGGGCAGCCTTCATATAATAAGAAAAGACCACTTCCGGCTCAACCTTTCCCCTAAGATAACATCCATAGTTGTTGCAAATCACAGGTGAAACTTCAGCCAGCGCACGAAAATAGCTCTCATATACATTATTTTTTATAACGCACAAGCCCGATTCTTTTATGTTGCAGTAGTTGCTCCATCCGGCACAGATGTGCCCTTTGAAGCTGCGCTCATACCACTCTTTAGCTATCGGATAAGCCCAAGCATTATACTTATTTTCTGTTTTGAATTGCTTGGCGAGATCAGGTTCAACAAGCAAATAGTCACCCCAATAATATACATTTCCTATCATATAGCAGCAGAATGCATTGCCTCGCTCTGCCTGATCAAGAATCTCTTCAAACGCATCCTTAAACGAAGCGAAAGGCATTCCCCGCTGTACGGCAGGAGTAAAATTGCCACTCCGCACGGCACAAAGCACACCGGTGGCACTCCCCATCAACGCACTTTTCTGCATCAGCATCGACGCATTGGCATCGTCAGTGGCGAAGCCTGCTCCACTCCATACATACTCCTCGCCCATAAAACACCGGGCGATGAAGCACAATGCATCGGCATCGCCCTGTTGCGCCTCCTGCATGAGCATCGCATAGCCCCGGCGTATTTCTTCCTTGTCGAAACTCGACCAAATCAAATCTACTGCCTTAACAACCGGCAGACTATATTTACCGTTCATCGTAATCTTCCTTATTTAAATTATCATCTTCACCTAAAAACCTGAAAACCAATCGCCGGAAATGATCCTCCACGTTGAATTCCTCCCATTCGGAAAGATTCTCGGGGTAGTTGCGTTCCGTGACAAAATCCCAAAGCCAACGACGCAAAAGAGCAACGTCAGATATGACAATATGGTACCCTGCAGGTCTGGGGTCCATCCATTGGACCAATTCCACCTTATATTTTGTCAAGCCGCCTGCATCTACACAACGGCGAATATTCATATAGCCGCCATCCCTGCCCGTGAAGTCATGCAGAAGCCATTTTGATTTGCCTTCTATAATATTTTCAAGAGCTGCCATAACATCAGAGCAACCGAAATATCTGAAATTCTCACCATCTACAGTAAGGCTTGATTCCTCATTTTGTAGCGCAGACCTCAATTCCTCATACGTCCATGTATGTACATCCGGAATTTTGCACCGCTGGAAGAAATCGCACATCACATCGGCCGCATTTTCTACCGAGAAGCCGCTGCGGACCATCCTCAATATATTTTTACCGACCCTGAAATATGCCGCAATGCGGGAATCTTTATAAAAACTTATGGCAAAAAACTCCGCTTCACGCACAACTCTTATAGGCATACACTTTTCAAGTGTAACATACTCGTTAGAGTCAATCTCATAAACGGCTTGCATAATTCGAGCAACGGTGACATTGCTCGTACGCTCCTTGCCACACTCGGTAATAAGAACATACATAGGCTTCAGCGCAGTCAAGCCTGTATATCGGCCTCGCGGATGTTTAGGATCAACCATTGTCATAATTCATATTCAGGTACTCGGGAGTTTCGGTACTGCGGGACATCTTCGACAGCATGCTTATCCGGAAGCTATCAATGTCGGGGACTCCGGCTTGAATAACATTGTTGTTTTCGGGCATCATCGACTACTGCTCTTACAAAGTCCGACTTGGCTTCCGTGTAGCCGTCTCTGTCATTTTTATATCGTGGCAAAAGACTTAGTTTCAACGCCTCATATTCTCGGGCAACTGCCGGATGATCCCTAAGATAGTCACGAAATAGAATTTCGTCATTATCACCTACAGCATGGACATGAATATGAAACACCCTTTCCGCATAGCCTTCCGGAGTATACCCCTTGTTGAAACTCATGCGGCGTTCAGATGAAGACATACATATATATCCTGCCTCTATCATTTCCGACCTTATACGCTGCCAGTCGGTTTCGGGCGCGATTTCGACGAGAATATCAATTATCGGTTTAGCCTGAATACAGGGTATTGCGGTACTTCCGATATGACTGATGACCGGAGCGTATCCTGTCAGGATTTCCGACAGTGCCTCAATCTCTTCCTGAGCCCGGTCAGCCCACTGCGGCTGATGCGGAGTCAAAACAATTGGAAACAATATCCATAGTTCCTCCAATGTCATGTCTTTAAAGGATTTACTGTTTGAGCTACCGTGTGGTTTCATTTCAATCATCTGTATTAGTATGCGACATGATCCATTATTGAGCAACGATTTCTGAAATAAATCCTGATGCCGCGGACACTGCATAATCGAATGCTGCTGTCTGCCCCGGGACCGTTATAAATAAATGAACCGTATTGGGGAGCATATCGTAACGCACATCATTGCCCAACAGCCTTAAACGAGTTGCAAATTCCTGACCTTGATCTTTCAGTATGTCACGTTCAGCGGCTATTATTAGTATGGGCGACAATTTTCTCAAATCATTGTCAGAAGCCATGGCCGGTGATACCATCGGATTATATATATCAGAGGTATATGCGCCATTGAACGCTTCCATCAACTCACTGTCGAGTCCGAATCCGGACCCGTATTTTTGCCAGCTTGAAGAATTGTCGGCATAAGCCTTGATCACTGGATAAAAAACGGCCAGACCGTTGAACGCATTGTCTGGAAAACTCAACGCAGTAGCTATGGCAAGATTTCCACCGGAACTGTCGCCACCCAAAACTATGCCGCGGCATTTCCACCGGTCAAGACTGTCCGCGGCGATTTTAGCTGCATCTATACAGTCATTCAGGCCTTCAGGATAAGGATGTTCGGGAGCAAGCCGATAATCCACCGCCAGAACTGCAATACCGTTGACAGCCAATTGAGAACAAAAACGCGAACAGCTATTTATGCTCCCTATTGTCCATCCGCCCCCGTGAATATACAGCAGCAAAGGTATTGTATCGTTATCATAGCTCTCACTCCGGAACAAAGCCATGTTGTGCCCTATCGGTCTGCGAGTCACTCCTGCGGGCAACTCCGCAGGGATGTCACGCGACATTCTTATCGCATCAAGAGAATCGCTTTTTCCAATCATCGCCCGACGAATAGCTTCGGTCTGACGTCTCTGCATGTTCTCGGGAAATGTCGTCAAAAATGCGTCAGCCTCATGACGATAGATGCCACATGAAGCACCCGACCCTATTGTCAGGAGAGGAATTATAGCAAAAGCTATTACAGCAATAATCTGTTTGTATCTATACATTACTACTTTGTACCATATAAACTAATAAGCATGGCACCGAAAGGCACCATGCTTATTGACAGATATAAGTTTTCTATCCAAGCGTTTAATAATCTTATTTCGCCACTGGACAGCCTTGACAACGCTGTGCTATTTCGGTGAAGAAGTCGTTGCCTTTGTCATCGACGAGGATGAAAGCGGGGAAGTTTTCAACTTCAATCTTCCAGATTGCCTCCATACCGAGTTCTGGATACTCGAGGCATTCCACTTTCTTTATACTGTCGTGGGCGAGTATAGCAGCCGGGCCGCCGATACTTCCGAGATAGAAGCCTCCGTGCTTGTGGCAGGCATCGGTCACCTGCTTGCTGCGGTTGCCTTTGGCAATCATGACCATCGAGCCACCTGCGGCTTGGAATTGGTCAACATAAGAGTCCATACGTCCTGCGGTAGTGGGTCCGAAAGAGCCTGAAGGCATTCCTGCCGGAGTCTTTGCAGGTCCTGCGTAATAAATCGGATGATCTTTCAGATAGTCAGGCATCGGCTCGCCACGGTCAAGACGTTCTTTTATCTTGGCATGGGCTATGTCACGGCCTACAATAATAGTACCGTTAAGCGACAGGCGTGTCGATACGGGATATTTTGTCAATTCTGCAAGTATCTCGGGCATAGGACGGTTGAGATCAATCTTCACGACATCGCCTTCACCTTTATTACGCAGCGAATCGGGAATGAGTTCGCCGGGGTTGGTATCGAGTTTTTCAATCCAGAGACCCTCTTTGTTAATCTTGGCCTTGACATTGCGGTCAGCCGAACAGCTTACACCAAGACCTACCGGACAAGAAGCGCCGTGACGCGGGAGTCGGATGACACGTATGTCGTGAGCAAAATACTTACCGCCGAACTGTGCGCCGAGCCCTATCTTCTGCGCTTCTTTAAGAAGAGTCTGTTCAAGTTCCACATCGCGGAACGCACGGCCGTATTCGTTGCCGCTTGTAGGAAGATTATCATAATACTTTACTGAAGCCTTCTTGACAGTGGCAAGGTTCATCTCGGCCGAAGTGCCGCCGATGACAAACGCTATATGGTAAGGAGGACAAGCCGCAGTGCCGAGCGACTTCATCTTCTCGACCAAGAAAGGCACCAGCTTCTCGGGATTGAGCAGAGCTTTGGTCTCCTGATAAAGATATGTCTTGTTGGCCGAACCGCCTCCCTTAGCGACAAAGAGGAATTTATATTCGTCGCCGTCCACGGCATAAAGGTCAATCTGCGCAGGAAGATTGCAGCCGGTGTTCACCTCGTCATACATGTTCAGAGGTGCATTCTGCGAATAACGCAGATTGCAACCGGTATATGTGTCATACACTCCGTGCGACAATTGTTCCTCATCGCCACCGCCGGTATATACATTCTGGCCTTTCTTTCCTATCACGATAGCAGTACCTGTATCCTGACAGAAAGGCAACTGGCCTTTAGCGGCAATCTCGGCATTGCGCAGCATGGTCAAAGCCACGAACTTGTCGTTTTCACTAGCTTCGGGATCACTGAGAATCTTGGCTACCATGGAATTGTGCTCACGACGCAACATGAAAGCATTATCGTGAGTAGCCTGCCGGGCAAGTACACGCAAAGCCTCAGGCTCCACTACAAGCATTTCGTGGCCGTCAAACGTTTCTGTTCTGACGTAGTCAGAGGTCAGATGATAGTACTCTGTCGTATCATGCGACATAGGGAACGGCTCCTGATATACAAACGGTTTTTGTGCCATATCTAAAAATTGTCGATTATTATGTTATTACATTGATGCAAATTTACAAATTAGGCGTTTACGAAACAAATTATTTTCGTTTCTATGGATTCGCCACAAAATATTTCCTATTTTTGCAAAAAATAAGGACATTTAGACTAATAAATCCCATTTCATGAAGTCAATCTCATTTCGCCTTACACCGCGAAATTCATATTTCATACTTGCTGCCATTGCGGCCGTGACATTATTGCCATTTCTCGGTGAAACCCTCTTTTACTCCAAAGGAGAACCTCGCGAGGCCATCGTAGCGGTATCGATGCTTAATACCGGCGACTGGATTCTGCCTGAAAGCAACGGCGATGAAATACCATACAAACCCCCGTTCATGGCATGGTGCATAGCGATATTTTCGCTTATACACGGCCATGTAACCGAATACTTGTCACGGTTGCCGTCGGCACTTGCGCTCATAGGAATGATATTGTGGTGTTACGGCTTTTTCAAACGCCGCATATCATGGACCCATGCTTTTGCAGCCGGGCTTATAACTCTTACCGCTTTTGAAGTGTATAGGGCTGGCATGGCATGTCGGGTTGATATGCTGCTCACATTCTTCATAACCGGGGCATTATTCTCTCTTTATACATATTGGGAACGAGGTCTTAAAGGCTTGCCATGGCTTGCAGTAATCATGATGAGCGGCGGTGTGCTTACAAAAGGTCCGGTGGCCGTAGTGCTTCCTCTTGCCGTGATATTCACATTCATGCTTATTCGCGGCGAGAAATTCTGGCGTGTCGTGGTAAAACTCATACTGCCATTTTTGGTACCGCTGATCATTCCCACTCTATGGTACTACGCCGCTTATCAACAGGAGGGCGCGGAGTTTCTCGACCTTGTACATGAAGAGAACGTAGAACGCATGACCGGCAACATGAGCTACTCCTCACATGTAAAACCGATGTACTACAACTTTCTCACCTTACTGTCGGGTTATCTGCCTTATACGTTGCTGCTACTGGTGTCGCTCATACCTATGCGCCGTATAAACGCCATAAAAGCCGCCGCGCCTATAAGAGAATGGTGGAAAAGTTTTAAGTCAATGGATGCACCTCGCATGTATGCACTCATCACCATACTGCTGATATTTGTCTTTTATTGCATTCCTGAAAGCAAACGAAGTGTATACCTGCTGCCCATATATCCATTCATAGCCGTGTTTATCGCCGACTACATAGCATGGCTCATAAGGCACAATCATCGCTCCATAAAAATATACGGAGCCGTCATTGCCTCGGTCGTAGCACTTGCATTTATAGTGTTTGTGATTATACAATGCGGTTGGTTTCCCTACTCTATCCTGTCAGGACGCCATGCTTTCGACAACGCGGTCATGATCACAGGACTTGAAGGGTACACAAACATTATAAAATGGCTCCTTGTAGAACTATCGGCTGTACTCGCAGGAGTAACATTATGGAAGTTGCGCAAGGCATCGTCAAAAACCGCTTTTATTATGACTCTGACAGTGACCATAGTTTTCTATTGGGCTTTTGCAGGCGTATACCAGCCGGGCATACTTAATGCAAAGAGCGACCGCATAATAGCGACGACTGTCAATCGTCTTCAGCCCGAAGGCAATGTATACTCACATATCGGAAATTCGATGTTGCGCTTCTACGGTACAAACTACTACACCAACGACCGCATCAAGCCGTTCAGGATGTTGGATGATACTCAATCGGGTTATCTGTTGGTCGGGGTCGAAGACGCACGCAAGTTCTTGCCTGCTCAGGCCGATACTTATGACTTCTACCTGATAAAACACTTTAAGAAACGCAGTGCCGACATACGTCAGCCAGTACTGCTGCTTAAATTTGTAAAAAAAGAATAACCGCTTTAGGCGGTTATTCCGGGTGATTTTCATTACATGCCGTTCGTATTATCATCGGGTGCTTTTTCAATCAAGTCCATAAATTGGTCGAGATTAGGAGTAATGATGATTTCGGTACGGCGGTTGCGTTGACGCCCGCTATCGGTAGAATTGTCTGCGATAGGCCGATACTCACCACGTCCGGCAGCAGACAGACGCGACGGGTCAACTCCGAAGCGGTTTTGAAGCACCTGTACTACCGACGAAGCACGTAAGGCCGACAAATCCCAGTTGTTTCGTATATTGGTGCGTGATATAGGCACATCGTCGGTATTGCCCTCCACCATAACGTCATAGTCTTTGTAATCCTTTATGATCTTGGCTATCTTTGACAGAGTGGCCATAGCGCGGTCCGATATATCATATGACCCTGTCTTGAAGAGCATATTGTCGGCAAGCGAGATGTACACTACCCCTTTGAGCACCTTGACGTCGACATCTTTCAACTCATCTCGGCTAAGCGAACGAGTAAGATTGTTGGTAAGCACCATGTTGAGCGAGTCTGATCTGTCCTTGGCCGCGATAAGCTCCTTTATATACTTGTTAGACGCATTAATCTCATCGACAAGCTTGGATATATTTACATTGCCCTGCGAGTTCTGGGCTATACTCTGGTTCAGAGAGCCCTGAAGAGCCGCAAGGTTCTCTTTCAGCTGGGCATTGTTTGCCTTGGCCTCTTCAAGCATGGCGTCAAGACTTTTATTATAAGCCTTGGCTTCGGCCAGTTCCACACGGGTCGAATTATAATCGTCAAGCAACGTGGCATATTTTTTCTTGGTAACACACGAAGATAATAAAAGTGTGGTTACAGCCGCGAAAGCGAGCACGGGTCGTATTGTCTTCATAAAATCAAGCTTTAATGTTACTCTGTATAAAACAAACCAACTCCGCCATGAGTTTTCATATACCTTTCATCTACATTAAACGCTTATTATAAAATTTATACTACCGTGCGTGAGTGTTCATGCCAATTTTTGAGTATATATAATAAATCATCGTTTAAAATGAAGCTCAGATCTTACATTATTTTATTTTGTACGCTAACACTCAGTCTCGCAGGATGCAAAAAGGACGAGTCTTCAATCCATAATGAGCTTGACATAATCTCTCAAGTGGCATATCTATATCCGGACAGTGCCTACAGACAATGGCTTATATTGTCGAAAAAAGGATCGAAGATGGAACAAGATGAAATTGCTCATTACAATCTATCATATATACATATTGCCTACCAAAACGGCATGACGTTCTATAACGATGAACTTATATCGAAAACGATCAATTACTATTCTAAAGCGCACTGGAATGATTCTCTTAAATCATATAGTTTCTATTACGGGGGCGAAATCTATAATGACCTCGGAGATATACAAAAAGCTATGTTTTATTATCATAAAGCACTTGAAACAAAATCTAAACAAAATTCAGAGCGATTGAGCGAAGATATATATCGGGGACTTGCAAAGATGTTTAATCGTATAGGATTATATAATCAAGAAACAGAAAACCTACGTAAGGCTTTAATATTTGCGAAACAAACAAAAGATAGCATTTCAATCATACATTGCTCGGAACTGCTTGCATCAGCTTATCATCGGTCAGGACAAAGAGACAAAGCTATACACCTACACAATACGGCCTTACGATCAGATATTTACCGTTCATATATAAAGTCAGTACCCAAAATAGCAATTGCATCAGCCGCATATAACAACTTAACAGGTAACTATGATGAATCGGATTCTATATTAAAGGCTATCACACCTCAAAATATACCATTAAAAGATAAGGGCAATTATTTGTCCGTTGCAGCTGAAACTGCATTATTAAAATCTGATACAATTAATGCAATCTCTTACTTAGAGAGGTTGATCAATAGTTCTCCATTGCCCGATGCAACCAAGGCAGCCACAATATTAGCAAGCGTTAGGCCGACAAAACAAAATGTAGGCCATGCATTATTACTTTCCAACTCAATATATTTTATGAGCAACAAATCAATTACAAGATGTATGGAAGCATCTATGACGAAAATTCATGATTTTAAACCCTTGTACACAGCTAATACAGATACGATACCATTACAAATAATAGTATTTTTCTCCTTTATTTTAACAGCAGCCATTATATCTTTGACAATATGGGTTCTCGGGAAACACAACGACTTGAAACGGCTAAGTGTCACACTTAAAAAGATATGCCACAAACGGAAAGACAAAATACCATTTAAACATCGATTAACCGACAACGAGCAAATCAAAACGTTCATATATCATGTGCAAACTGCCAGAAAATGCACAACAAAAGAATGGGATATACTTTCCGAAACAATAAAGATTACTTATCCTGAATTCTACAATCTTTTTTACTCTTCACCAGCCATTTCTATAAACGAGAGACGGGTTGCAACCCTAATAAAATTAGGATTTCCCGTAAAAGAAATAGCTAAAATAATGTGTAAATCCGAGAACGGCATTTCAACAATAAAGTCAAGACTAAGCAAAAAGCTCTATAATAATGACAAAGCAACCGCCCGTGATCTTGATAGGATAATCTCCTCATTATAAGCACACTTCCTACATTTTGAGAACTTTATGAGAATTTAAAATATCTGCTTTTATAATTTGCGACCATATTGCGAGTAAGATATATCTCTTAAATCCCTTCCGAAATACTACCTTTGGCACATACAATAAAAAGTATATTAACGTAACTAAATATTATAATTTTTATTACAATGAATAATAATTCGAATCTAAAAGTTTTTTGGGTCAATGTAGGGTTATCAATAGCTTTATTGCTACTAACTTGGTGGATAACAGCAATTTCAATCTATGGGAATATATGGACTACATCATTGACATATTTCGGACTAACTTGGTGGAGCCTCGCTAAATTCAGTAAAAATCCGAAAATAAAACCTACAGTTATAATATGTGGACTTATTTTTGGTAGATTAGCCATTGATATTGCTGCACGAATACCTCATTTTATGAGCACATTAGCGAGCCTGATACTTACTATCACCTGTTTCTCAAGTATACTACTATCTGCAATTTGCTATAAAGAGAAAAGAACCTATGCTTATATACTTTCAGCAATAATAGTAATCCTCTTAAATACCATTGTAGCTTATGTATGGCTCGATACCGCTCCGTTCACATGATATGAAAAGAAGAGACTGTATCGTAGTGAACTGCATCATGAATATATAGTATATTATAACAATAACAGAATAAGAGCCCGGTTAAATGAAAAGAGCCCGGTACAATACCGAACTCTTTATCAAATCGGATAGTTAAAACCTGTCCAACTTGTTGGGGCCACTTCACCGGGATTATTTTACTTCCCAGTGCTCGCCGGCAAGTATCATGGAGCGGAGGGAGTCGAAGCCTTTTTTGGCGCGTACCTGCTCGATCTGCAGGTCGACCTCCTCGTTGTATACGGGACTTTCGACATCGCGTATGACTCCCACTGCAAGCGGCAGCGAATAGCCGTCCATCATGGCGAGTTGCTGATGAAGGAAGTTGCTCGGAGTATGGGCGTCGTGTACAAGCACGTCATCGATAGTATAACCGTCCTTGCCTATCTCGACAGCCTTAAGCAAAAAGCCGTCGCGCACGAGTCCGCGATTCATGTCTTTTCCGAAAAGCATTTTCTCACCGTGGCGCAGATGGATTGTGCGCTCGGCACGAAATTCGCGGTCGGTGATATAATTATGTATGCCGTTATTGAATATGACACAGTTCTGAAGCATCTCCACCACCGAAGTGCCTTTATGACGGGCCGCCGCCACAAGCACTTCCTGTGCTGTAGGCAGGTCAACATCAATCGAACGGGCAAAGAAGTTGCCACGTGCGCCGAATACGAGTTCGGCAGGGATAAACGGATCCTCGGTAGTGCCGTAAGGCGACGATTTGCTCACGAAACCTCGATCGCTCGTAGGCGAATACTGGCCTTTGGTAAGGCCGTATATTTTGTTGTTGAACAACAACAGGTTTATGTCTATATTGCGTCGCACGGCATGGATAAAGTGATTGCCGCCTATGGCAAGACCGTCACCGTCGCCCGACACCTGCCATACGGTCATGGCCGGATTGGCCACCTTGAAGCCGGTAGCCACGGCTGCAGCACGACCGTGAATGGTGTGGAAGCCGTAAGTATTCATGTAATAAGGCAGACGCGAGCTGCAACCGATACCCGATATGACCGCAGTCATATGGGGAGGCACGCCGACTTCGGCCATGGCCTTGTGCAACACATTAAGTATGGCATGATCGCCGCATCCGGGACACCAGCGCACCGACTGCTCGTTCTTATAATCGGAGGGAGCATATTTTGTACATTCCATAGTCATAGTCGATTATTGTTTATCCATAATGTTGATAACTCCGTCAACAACCTCTTTAACAAGGAACGGCTGTCCCTGCACCTTGTTTATACGGTGCACTTCAAGACCGCCGAAATGGCCCTGCAGATAGTCGGCAAACTGTCCGGTATTCAGCTCTGCGCATATCACCGTCTTGTAGCGCGACAGCACTTCGCCTGTATTACGCGGCAACGGGTTTATGTAACGGAAGTGGGCGAAAGCGACTTTGCGACCTGCGGCACAAAGTTCCTCGGCTGCAGTGTAAAGATGCCCGTAAGTGCCACCCCAACCGATAAGAAGCGTGTCGGCGTCTTTGTCACACAGCACTTCAAGCTCGGGTATGTCATAAGCCACATTGGCAACCTTGTCGCGGCGCACCTGCACCATATGCTCATGATTGACAGGATCGGTCGATATGACACTCGTGTCGTAATCTTTCTCAAGACCGCCCAGACGGTGCATAAGCCCCTCTGTGCCGGGTATGGCCCAATAGCGAACAAGGGTCTCGGGGTCACGCATGTAAGGCTTCCATGCGGCTTTAAGCTCTTCAGGCACATAATGAGGTTTTATAACCGGATATTCGTCGGCATCTGGCACACGCCAAGCCGACGAACCATTGCCGATAAACGCATCGGACAACAGGATCACGGGAGTCATATGCTCAATAGCTATACGTGAGGCCTCAAAAGCCATTGTGAAGCAGTCGGTAGGCGAGGCGGGAGCCACGACAACAACCGGCGACTCACCGTTGCGGCCGTAAACGGCCTGCATGAGATCGGTCTGCTCGGTCTTGGTAGGAAGCCCTGTCGACGGACCACCACGCTGGACATCGATGACCACCAGCGGTAACTCCGCCATGACAGCAAGTCCTATACCCTCGCTCTTCAAGGCGAGACCGGGCCCGGAGGTAGAAGTTACAGCAAGATTTCCGGCAAAGGAAGCACCTATAGCCGAACATACTCCGGCTATCTCGTCCTCCATCTGCACAGCCTTCACACCGAGATCCTTGCGCTTGGCAAGCTCATGCAGAATGTCGGTAGCCGGGGTAATGGGATAGCTTCCGAGAAAAAGAGGACGTCCCGACTTCTCAGAGGCAAGAATAAGTCCCCAAGCGGTAGCGGTGTTACCGTTTATGTCAGTATAATAACCCGGACGTATATTCTCGGACTCTATACGATAGGTCGATACGGAAGCATGTATGTTAGCTCCGTAGTCATAACCGGCCTGAAGTACTTTGGAATTGGCTTCGTAAATAGCCGGTTTACGGGCAAACTTGTTTTTCAGATGATGCAACGCGGCTTCAAGCGGACGGTCAAAGAGCCAGCATACGAGGCCAAGAGCAAATATGTTGCGGCACTTCATAACCGACTTATTGTCAAGGCCCGAATCAGCAAGCGCGGCCTTTGTCATAGAAGTGACCGGCACTTCAAGTACCTGAGCGTTAAGCCCAAGTTCTTTGAAAGGGTCATCGGTCGTGAACAACGCCTTCTGCAGATCAGCAGGCTTGAATGAATCGATATCCACGATGGCCACACCTCCCGCATTAAGATGTTTTACATTCTGCTTCAGGGCCGCAGGATTCATGGCGACGAGCACATCAGCCTTGTCACCGGGTGTATGCACGCCCACACCTATGTGTACCTGAAATCCGGACACTCCGCTGAGCGAACCCTGCGGAGCACGTATCTCGGCCGGGTAATCGGGAAATGTCGACACCTGATTGCCGACTCCGGCCGAAACATTGGTAAAGATATTTCCGGCAAGTTGCATGCCGTCGCCGGAATCGCCGGAGAAACGGATGACAACCCTGTCAAGGTACTTTACGTTAGCTTTTTCTATCATAATGTTGATGTTTGGTTTTGTATGTTTTATGGCACTGCGGCAAAAGTACGATTATTTTTCTACAATATCAACCCCGGTTACGCGGAAGATAATGCAATTCACGTCCGCGCACCGAAGTATCAACAACACCGTCGCTACAAACGAGATGTCCGTTGACATAAGTACGTACCACACGGTTGTGCAGCGTGGTACCGGCGAGCGGAGTCCATCCGCAACGGGCCGAAGCGGAAGCGTCAGTAACAGTATATGGATCGTCGGGACGTACAACAACAAGATCGGCATAATAACCGGAACGCAGATAACCACGCCGGTCTATATTATAAAGCCGTGCCGGAGCATGACACATTTTCTCAACAACGAGTTCGCGCGAGAATACCCCCATATCGGCAAGTTCAAGCATCACAGGCAACGAATAGCGTACCATCGGAGCGCCCGAAGCGGCAGTAATAGCATTGCCCTCCTTTTCAGTCAGCAGATGAGGAGCATGATCGGTAGCCACAATATCAAGACGTCCGTCACGCAGTCCATGCCGCAACGCATCGCGGTCACCCCGGGTCTTGACGGCAGGGTTCATTTTAATACGGGTTCCGAGACGCGCATAATCCTCGTCGGAAAACCACAGATGATGTACACACACCTCCGATGTTATGAGCTTGTCCTGCACGGGAGCATCGGAAAACATGGCCACCTCCTCGGCAGTAGACACATGCAGCACATGAAGACGGGTATTGAAGCGACGCGCACGCTCGATGGCCCTTCTGGTGGATATCACGCATGCTTCACGACTTCGTATAAGCGGATGCAATTCTACGGGCAGGTCGTCGCCACGCTCCGCGACAAACTTCTCGCGCATAGCCTTTATAGTGGCCTCGTCCTCGGAATGGATGGCAATCAATGCCGGCACGTCACGGAATATACGATCAAGCGTAGCCTCGTTATCAACGAGCATGTTGCCGGTCGAGGAACCGAGAAACAGTTTTACGCCGGGCACACGACTGTAATCGCATTGAAGCAATTCATCCATATTATCGTTCGTGGCACCGATAAAAAAGCTATAATTAGCCGACGAACATTCGGCTCCACGAGCCAGTTTAGCCTCAAGAGCCCCGACAGTCACAGTGGGAGGCTTCGTATTGGGCATGTCCATAAACGAAGTGACTCCGCCCGCAACAGCCGCCTGCGACTCGGTGGCGATGTCGGCCTTATGCGTAAGGCCGGGATCACGGAAATGCACCTGATCGTCTATCACTCCGGGCAGCAACAAACATCCGTCAAGGTCCTCCACCTTTCGGAAAGTATCTTTCATGCCCTCGGGCAGTTCACCCTCGCCCACCTCTATTATAATATCGGCATCGACAGCGACATATCCTCTGAAGCATCGTCCCTCATTTACAATAAGGGCGTTATGTAACAGTAAATCGTGCATCAGCGAGGCAATATTTTGCTACAGTCGGGATACTTGTGAATCCAACTGTAAAGTTTAAGTCTTATGACACCAAACACCGCTTCGGAAAATATACCGGAACTCATCTTGCTCTCACCGAGAACCCGGTTGACAAATATAATCGGCACTTCGACAATGCGGAATTTGTGCTTATAGGCCGTAAACTTCATTTCTATCTGAAAAGCATAGCCCTTGAAGCGCACTTTGTCAAGTTCCATCGATTCAAGCACACGGCGGCGATAGCATACAAAGCCGGCAGTTGTGTCATTAAACGGCATACCGGTAATGAATCTCACGTATTTTGACGCGAAGTATGACATAAGCACACGGCTCATAGGCCAGTTGACCACATTGACTCCCGATACATAACGCGAGCCGATGGCCACATCGGCACCATCCTTAGCACAAGCGCGATATAGCGCCATCAAGTCGTCGGGATTGTGCGAAAAATCGGCATCCATCTCGAAGATGTAGTCATACTTGCGTTCGATAGCCCACTTGAATCCGGTGATATAAGCGGTGCCGAGTCCGAGTTTACCCGAACGTTCAATCATATGCACACGTCCGGGATACTCCTCCATTTTGCGACGCACTATGTCGGCCGTACCGTCGGGAGAGCCATCATCGACAATAAGCACGTCCATAGCATGAGGCTGCTTCATTACAGCATCAATGATAGCCGATGCATTTTCAGCCTCCTTATAGGTGGGTATTATTACAAGGCAATCGGAGTTTACACGTTCTGACGACATGGCGCCGGGCATTTTATCTGTTAAATAAGTTTGGCAAGAGCTTCAGCGATGCGACGCATGGCCTCGCATATGTTATCGTCACTTGTAGCATAGCTCAGCCTTATATATCCGGGGCAGCAGAATGCCGAGCCGGCAACAGTGGCCACATGTCCCTCCTCAAGAAGATACATGGCCAGATCGGCGTCGTTTTCAATTACCCGGTCGCCGCAACGCTTTCCAAAATAGCTCGACACCTCAGGGAAAAGATAAAACGCGCCCTCCGGCGTATTGACACCGAGTCCGGGTATGGCTTTGGCAAGACCCACCACAAGATCACGGCGACGCTCAAACGCCTTGCGCATGTCCTCAACACAATCCTGCGGGCCGGTATAGGCGGCCTCGGCGGCTTTCTGCGCTATCGATGACGCACCTGACGTATACTGACTCTGCAGTTTATTGGTCGCTTTAGCAAGCCAAAGCGGAGCAGCCAGATAGCCTATACGCCATCCTGTCATGGCATAAGCCTTTGACACACCGTTGACGATACATGTACGGTCAGCTATAGCAGGGAAAGAAGCCAAAGAGGTAAAACTGCCTGTAAAATTGATATGTTCATATATTTCGTCGGAAAGCACAAGAACATCGGGATAGTCGGAAAGTACCTCGACAAGGGCCTGAAGCTCCTCGCGGCTGTACACACTGCCGGTAGGGTTGCTTGGCGAACAGAAAAGCACAATCTTGGTACGCTCGGTCAACGCCTCGCGAAGCTGTGCAGGAGTTATCTTGAAGTTCTGTTCTATCGTGGCGGGCACAAGTACACTTTTACCCTCGGCGAGATTGACCATTTCAACGTAGCTTACCCATGCCGGAGTAGGTATGACCACCTCGTCGCCGGGATTCACCACTGTTAGAATGACATTGCACAGAGATTGCTTGGCACCGTTTGACACCACAATCTGCTCCGGTGCGAAATCAAGACCGTTCTCGCGTTTCAGTTTCTCGGAAATGGCCTTACGGAGCGAAAGATAACCGGGTACCGGCGTATAAAACGAGAAGTTGTCATCAATAGCTTTCTTTGCGGCTTCCTTAATGAAGTCGGGAGTGAAGAAATCGGGTTCACCGACCGAAAGATTGATTACGTCAACGCCTTGCGCCTTCAGTTCTTGACTCTTCTGTGACATCGCCAGTGTCTGCGACGGAGCGAGAGCCTGTACTCGTTTGGAAATCTGCTGCATCATTACGCTAAAGTTTATCTCTGTTTTTAATTAGTCTGCAAATATACGACAATAGACGTAATTCATAAACATTTTTACATCTAAATCGCGAAAAAGTTTAACATTTTTCTATAAATCGCGCCAAAACCACAACTAAACGACACTTATCGAAGCGAAATCCACTACTTCTTGCTGTCTATATCCTTTAGAAGTTCGTCGACGGCACGATGTAGCTGTTCATCCTCGCCGGTTATGATAACAGACGGATCGTTGGACACCTTTATATCAGGTTCCAACTGGGAATTTTCCAAGTAGTTGCCTTCAGCCGTGCGATAACCGATGACAGGCACACCGAATACAAGAGTAGGATCCTGCATCGTAATCCAGTTCACACTGGTCATAGTGCCGGGAACCGGCATACCCACCAGTTTTCCAAGTTTTTTGTGCTTATACACCCACGGAGTACCGTGAGCATTACTGTAATTGGCCTCACACTGTACCATGATGCTGGGCTTGTTCCACCGGCGACTTGGCATATCGCATACGTCAACACCGCGTATGACTTGCGTCAGATACTTATCACCGCTGAACAAGACCTCTATATCCTCATGAAGTCGACCGCCGCCGTTCCATCTGGTATCGATGACGATACCCTCCTTGTCGATATATTTACCAAGCAGATCGGTGTATATCGTACGGTAACTTGCATCATCCATCGACTCGATGTGCACATATCCGAGACGGCCGCCCGACCATTTGTCAACGTCGGCAGCACGCTGTTTCACCCAACGGCGATATAGAAGGTCAGACATGACCCCGCTCGATACGGGCAGTACAACCTCATCCCAGCGCTCGCCGGCGGCAGGATCGTAAAGACTTACCAATGTCTTTTTGCCGGAAATGTTATTGAACAGAGGCGTGTAGTCATCCTTGGCATTGATAGGTCTGCCGTTTATCTTCTCTATAACAACACCGGGCTTCATGCGGGTATCGGCATGTCCGAACGGACCTTTCTCGATAATTTCAGCCACACGCAGTCCTGCTCCGTCAAATGTCCAGTCATACAACAGGCCGAGACTTGCAGTACGGTCGGCCGCCGCACTACCGCGATAACGACCACCGGTATGGGAAGCGTTAAGTTCACCCAAAAGCTCGCTCAGCATCTCCGCGAAGTCATAGTTATTATTGATATGAGGCAAAAACTTACGATAAGCCTTGGTCATCTTATCCCAATTGACCCCGTGCATATCGGTACGATAGAAACGCTGCTTGGCTTCCTGCTTCACGTAATCAAACATAAACTCACGCTCGGCAGCAGGGTCAAGTTCCATTACACCCGAAAATGCTATCGGCTTCATGGACTCCGAAGGGATGCTCATCTTCTTCATCGAACTTCCGCCAAGCAAATATATGGCATTGCCGTCTTTATCGGTCTGCAAGTCCATGGCATAGCCGCCTAGTTTGTTGACCATGCGGGCGTCACGCTTGCGTAAGTCTATCTTCCACAAATCGTAACCGTCATCAAACGAAGTAAGGTAATACAGAGTCTCACCATCCTTTGTCACAATCAGTCCTCCAAGCGAAGAGGAGTTCGGCGTCACGCGTACAATACGGTCGGCTAATCCGTCAAGCTGCACATTGATATCTTTTTTATCATCCTTGGCGGCATCATCCTTTTTATCCTTATCGTCTTTTTTCTTGTCTTTGTTTTTTTCTTTCTCGGCCTTTTCCTTGTCGGCTTTCTGCTGCTTCTCAAGTTCTTTTAATAGTTCGTAGTCCTCTTTTGAGAGACGGTATTTGTCGTACGCATCCTGATTCATGAATACGAGCATCACATCTTCCTGCGAACCCCATGAAGCATGGCTGCGCATGCCGTAACGGTCAGAGACAAAAGCTATAGCATTGCCGTCAAAAACCCACTGAGGGGCAGAATCAAAATATGACGACCTCGTGATATTGGTGACTTTGGGTGTGCCATGGGTATTAACTACAGCTACATCGCAGTAAGGCTCATGTCCGTTATTGGTAAGCTCAAAGGCCATCCAATTACCGTCGGGCGACCATGAGTAGTCGAAACCTCCGTTGCGTTCCGGATAAGTCGACCCGTCAAGCACCATGCGTACTTTCTTGGTATCAACGTTCATTATCATAAGCTTGTTGCGATCCTGAATGAAAGCAAGTTCTTTGCCGTCAGGCGAAAATTGCGGATAGGTACGCTCCACACCGTCCTTGCCGTCAAAAAGCGGCTCTTCATCAATAGCCGTGGCATTAGCGAAATTAAGATCATCCTTACGGGCTATCTTGGCACGATACAGATTGGCGTGACCGTCACACAGACTGCTGTATACGAGAGTACGGTTATCGTCACCCCATGTTATCTGACCTTCGGCAGCAGGAGTATTGGTTATCTGCTTGGTCGTCGGATACTCTACCGATGTAACGAATATCTCCCCGCGATTGACAAAGGCCACCTGCTTGCCATCGGGCGATACAACCGCACCTGATGAACGGCTCACGTTGAGTTTTCCAACCTGATTCTCCTCATCTAGAGTAATGTTTATCGGTACTTTTACAGGAGACGCGCTACCCGACTTGGTATATATCTCGCCATCGTATGTAAACACCAATGTGCCGTTTTTACCTTGAGAAAGGAAACGAACGGGATGTGTGCTGAAATCCGTGATTCTCGTAACTTCAGACGGATCGGCAAGAGGAAATGAATATACATTGAATGTCTTACCGTCACGTTCACTAAGGAAATACACCGTCGAACCGTCAGCCGAAAGTACCGGATTACGGTCTTCTCCGGCACGTGAAGTAAGATTCTTATGCTTACCGGAGACGACATCATACATCCATACATCGCGGGTGACAGAGGAAGTGTGATGTTTGCGCCACTCATCCTCAAAACCTTTCTGATCCTGATAAAGGAAGAAACTTCCATCGGGAGCATAGCTGATCATTTGCGCCGGAGTAGCAAGAAGCTGCTCGATACGGCCTCCACCGACCGGCACTTTATAGACCTCAGTCAAGCGTCCGGATGGAAACAAAGCACTTGTCGCAGGGTCCTGAATGGCAGCCGAGAAGAGTACATATTTCCCATCGGGAGTAAATGCCTCGGGCAACTCGTTGGCAGAATTAAAAGTCAACCGACGTGCCGTACCGCCGGAAGCCGGCATCACATACACGTCCTGACTGCCGTTACGGTCACTGGCAAAGGCTATCGACTTACCGTCAGGCGACCATACCGGAACAGACTCATAAGAATCACGGGTTGTAAGGCGTACAGCCTCACCGCCTTTAACTCCTACTTTATATATATCGCCTTTATATGTAAACGCGATAGAGCTACCGTCGGGCGACAGCTTTACGTCACGCATCCACAGAGGAGTGACTGCTGAAACAGACACGGCTATCGATGCCGCGGCCAAGGACAAGAATATCTTTTTCATTTATGACTGGTTTTATTATATACGAGGTATTTTGATTTTCTGGCCTTCACGCAAAGCTGTCTTCGAACCCATGCCGTTAGCCTCTTGGAGATCCTTTATAGACACACCTTTATACTTCTGTGCTATGCGGTAAAGGCTCTCGCCTTTTTTTACTGTATGATAGGTATAAGAGCCGGAGGTTTTTGCTTTCTTTGCAGAAACTTTCTTCTCCGTTTTAGGCTTTGTATTTTTGGCGACGTTTTTTGCAGGCTCCGGAGCGGCAGCAACAGACGGGGTCGATGAAGATACGGTATCGTTATTCACGCAGGCGGCATCAACAGCAGATGACGTAGAAGCAAGTTCTTCGTCCGACGATTTTTTACGGCCTGTTGCAACACGCTGATAAGTATGTATCTTAAGTTTGCGGCCTGTATTAATCCTGCTTTTTTTCATCTTGTTCCACTTCTTTATCTCCGATGTCGTGACCCCGTATTTTTTTGCGATGGTAGACAGAGTCTCGCCTTTTCTAACCTTGTGTGTTACCACGACAAGTTTTGTCGTATACTCCGCATCAGGATCCTCGACCGGCCCCATCTGCGGCTCCACGACATTACGACGGGCATATAATTTTGAGTCACGCGACAATATGCTGTCCTCGCTCATAATATAGCTGTATACCTGCATAGAGGGAAGCACCAAGGAGTACGGTCTTACATCGCCGGGAATTATATCCTTACGATACTGCGGATTAAGCACTCTGATCTCCTCTACCGGCAGATTAAGCACATCGGCTATCTGCTTGAAGTGGACACGCTTGTTTATATGTATAGAGTCGGTTATTATAGGACGTCGTGCAAGTGCCGGACTTATATTGTGCTGATTGTAATAGGTCATGACATAGTTGGCAGCTATAAATGCCGGCACATAACCTCTGGTTTCGGCGGGCAGCAGATAATATATGCTCCAGAAGTCCTTGCCGTTATCGCCTGCCCGACGAAGGGCCTTGTTGACATTGCCGGGACCGCAGTTGTAAGCGGCTATGGCAAGTGACCAGTCATTGTACATACCGAAAAGCTGTTTAAGATAAACGGCTGCAGCTTCCGACGAGGCATAAGGGTCACGACGTTCGTCGACAAGAGTGCTTATCTCAAGGCCAAGACCACGCGCGGTCGGCAGCATGAACTGCCACAACCCCGTAGCACCGACTCTCGACACCGCATCGGGATTAAGCGCCGATTCGATAACAGGCAGATAGCGCAACTCAAGCGGCAGTCCGTGACGTTCAAGCGCCTGCTCGAATATAGGCATATAATACAAACTCATACCGAGCATGCTCTCCACGAGTTCGCGGCGACGCTGTGTATACATATTAATATAAGAACGGACTATCTGATTGTAAGGCATCTCGATGTCGGTAGGCAATGATGCAAGTCGCTTTATGTACACTTCATCGGACGCATCGATAGTCGGCACCTTGGCAAAATTGTCGTTAAGTACGGTATAATTCTGCAGATACCAGTTCTGCATCATCTTGTGGGTATCAGTCTCGAAACTTTCAGGATAAACTATAGCATCGTCAGTTATCGACTGTTTCAGAGTAAGTATCGAGGGGGCGGCTACGGCAAACAGTGCCGAGCTAAATAAGGAAAATGAAAGAATAAGTTTTTTCATCGCAAGGTCGAGAAGTTATAACAAGAGAGATTAGCTAAAAATTAAACGCCCATTGAAACCCGAGTCCGGGCAAAGCGCTGTGAGTATCTTTAATTACAGCCGGATGGACCTCGACGGAGAGGTCGGGAGTAATGTCAAAATGCGCGAGTGAAGCGTCGACATATGCATCAACGACGGCAACAAGATAGAGAGCCACCATGCCTATGACGCACAGGTCGCGGTTACGACGATAAAAATCCTTACGCGTCTTGAATGTCTTTTCCATCCAAGTCTTGTTTAGACTCTCCTCCTTTGTATTGGGAGGGTAAAAGTCCATATAGCTTTTTGTCGACGGATCATTGTCCATAAGGTCACGGTATGCCTGTGTATAGTCTTCAAGCATACGATTGTTCCAGTTAGTGGCATATCCGAGCCCCATAAAACCGCCTATAACCAAGGGCAATTTCCAATAACGGCGATTATAGAGCTGACCAAGTCCCGGAAAAAGAGCAGCCATCCATACAGCCCTTGTAGGATCGGGATTGAACTCCCTGACAACATAGTCAGGATCAAACTCATCTCCGGTCAGCGGGTCAAGCACGCTCACCGTATCAACCGGCACGGCACCGACCGTATTTACCACCACACTGTCACCTTCAACCGCAATCGAGTCACCGACCACCTCCACTCGCTCACTACGAGGCGAGGATATCCACATTGAGTCGGGAAAAGCGCTTAGGTCCTGCGGCTCTGAAACGGTCTGCACAGAATCGGACTTCAATACAACTGTATTGTCAGGATCCTGAGTCATTGAAAAAATGTTAAAAGTGCATAACACTGTAAGCGACAGCACCACTGTCGCCCTCAGCAATGTGCCGGTCATATATCGGTCAATTCTTTCGTATATTCTTTTTCCCATTGTTCAACAATCTGATATTCAAGACAAAAATGTTTCATATCGACATTTTGTCCGGCACATCAAGCGCAACGCTCAACTTTCAGAATTTTTTATTGTGTCAAAGATAGCAATTAATTGCTCAAGTTCAGCCTCATTTTTAAACGGGAAGGTAATTTTTCCCCGTCCCTGAGGATTACACGTAAACTGTACCGGAGTATGAAAAGAGGCGCTTAAATGCTTCTTCAATATATCGAAATCCTTATCGGTCATGCGCATTGGCGCCGGCTTCTGCGGCATCTCGGTGCCCTCCGCAGCAGCCTGATAAGCCTTGGCAAGCTCTTCCACCTTTCTTACCGAGAGTCCCTGCTTTATTATCTCATTATAAAGCTTAAGCTGCAATGACGGCTTCTCGATTGACAGCAAGGCCCTCGCATGTCCCATATCCACTCGTTTGTCACGCAGTCCGAGCTGCACTTCGGCAGGCAGTTTGAGCAGACGCAGAAAGTTGGCTATCGTGGCACGTTTCTTTCCTATACGTTCGCTAAGGCGCTCCTGTGTCAGGTTATATTGGTCAATCAGTTTTTTAAAGGTAAGAGCTATCTCTATGGCATTCAGGTCCTCACGCTGTATATTCTCGATAAGCGCCATCTCCGTCAACTCACTGTCGTTGGCGGTGCGTATATAAGCAGGCACTGATGTAAGGCCGGCCTTAATGGCTGCGCGATAACGGCGCTCGCCGGCTATTATCTGGTACGTATCAGGCCCTGTCTTTCGCAGCGACAAAGGCTGTATAATGCCGAGTTCCCGTATTGACGACGCAAGTTCGTCAAGCGCCTCCTCATCAAAAGTTGTGCGCGGTTGGTCAGGATTGGGAGATATTGATGCTACATCTATGTCGTTGATTGCCGATGAGCCGCGTGCGGGCACATCGTCCATCGATATCAGGGAGTCGAGCCCTCGACCGAGCGCATTGCGTTTTACTGTTGCCATGGTGTCAAATAAGTTAAGAGAGTGTTACTGTGCAGACGCCTGCTTGCGATGTTTGGCTATCAGCTCTTTTGCGAGCATTGTATGGCTCGTGGCTCCTCGGCTCTCCGGATCGTATATAAGAGCCGGAAGACCGTGTGAAGGAGCCTCACTGAGGCGTATGTTACGAGGTATGACTGTATTGAACACCATATCGCCGAAATGCCCCTTAAGCTCTTCATATATCTGGTTGGCCAGACGCAGACGCGCATCGTACATTGTCAAAAGAAACCCCTCAATCTCAAGTTCGGGGTTAAGTCGTGACTTTATAATACGTATCGTATTGAGCAGCTTGCTTATGCCCTCAAGAGCGAAATACTCGGCCTGAACAGGTATTATAACCGAATGAGCCGCAGTAAGAGCATTGACTGTAATAAGACCAAGTGACGGAGAACAGTCGATAAGTATATAATCGTATTTGTCTACAATAGGAGCAAGAACTTCCTGAAGCACCCGCTCGCGATTCGGTTTGTTTACAAGCTCAAGCTCAGCTCCGGCGAGATCTATTCGCGACCCCACAAGCTCAAGACCGTCTACGCATGTGGCCACCTGAGAACCTTCTACAGGATAACTGTCGACAAGACACTCGTAGATCGACGACGACATGCTCTTGGGGTCGATACCGTAGCCCGAAGTAGCGTTGGCCTGCGGATCGGCGTCTATTATCAGCACCTTCTTTCCCTGCGAGGCAAGTGATGCCGCCAAGTTTATCGTAGTGGTGGTCTTTCCCACTCCACCCTTCTGATTGGCAATTGCAATAATTTTACCCATAAGTACTTACTATTAGCAACACAAAGGTAATGATTTATATTGGATTAACCTCACTTAAAAGCGTTTCAAAATGAGTTAAATGTTGATAAGTGAACACTTCTGTTGATAACAGCAGACGCATATATCACATTTTTTTGCTATTTTTGCATAAAACAGCAAAAGCATGAACAAAAAAAACTTACTCATACTCGTGACAAACGATGACGGCATAGATGCGCCGGGCATCCATCAGCTCATCGACTATGTGAAAGATATGGGCGAGATTGTGGCGATAGCTCCCGACTCACCAAACTCCGGACAGTCATCGGCCATATCGGTAAATAAAGTATTGAAAATCACAAACCATCCCGATTATAACGGAGCACGCATGCACTCCGTCAACGGCACTCCCGTGGACTGCGTAAAACTCGGCATGCATGCCGTGCTTGACCGCAGACCCGACCTGATACTTTCCGGCATAAACCACGGCTCCAACTCTGGCAACTCAATAATTTACTCCGGCACCATGGGTGCGGTACTCGAAGGATGCATGCTCGGCATACCGTCAATAGGATACTCTTTTCACAGCCACGACCAGAAACGCGACATATCAGCCTGCCGACACGTCGTAGAGACAATAACCTCGCGCGTGATAGAACATGGCCTGCCTCATGGCACATGCCTGAATGTAAACGTGCCTAAATGTGAAGCGGTATGCGGCATCAAGGTCGTGAGAGCGGCTCGCGGATATTGGACCGAAGAGTACGCGGAGTATATCGACCCGCACGGACAACCGTTTTACTGGCTTACAGGCAAGTTCCACAACGAAGAGCCCGGCAATCCGGAGACCGACCTGTATTGGACCGACCGCGGATACGCCTCGGTAGTACCTTGCCATCCCGACCAGTCGGCCACCGACATGATCACGACAATAGAACATCTATTAGACTAACGCAAGGGGCAGTTGTACTGCCCTTTCTTTTTAGTACGTCGGCCATAAGCCACCGCATGCGACGGACATGCATGATAGCAGGCCTGACAGAAAGCGCAATTGTCGCCCCACACAGGACGCTTCGCAGCGTCTTGATGCACATTGAACATAGGACAGCGAGCCACACAGCGTCCGCATCCCACGCAGCGGCTTCTGTCCACATTAAACGGCCGCGGCGAGGTCATGAACGCCATGAACAACGGATAAACGACCCGCGATTTAAGCCAAGGCAATGCACCTTTGACGACATCGTCGTCCGTATAACCTCCGGCTATGCGCGACGCCACATAATCTATGCGTGCCTTACTTTTCGCAAGTTTATCACGCTCCACGTCATCGGAGTCAACGTCAAAACCGGGTAAAAGCACATATGTGTTGGGCATCTGTACCGAATAAGCTCCGGAAGCCAAGCCATGGTACCTCTCCACAAGCCGCCGCCATTGTTTATGGGCAAGACCTATGTCATCACCGCAGGTACACACCATATAATGGCGTCCAGCAATAGCGGGCATCTTACGCATGAACCGCTCAACGACCTTCGGCACACCCCAAGAATGCACGGGAAATACCCATACCGTAATCTCATCTACACTGTGGTAGCGTTCAGGTCTCAACAATGAGGCGGCGTCAATATTGATGATTTTATGACCGAGTGCCTGCCCGAGACAACGAGCTACATAGCGCGAGTTTCCGGTACCGGAGAAACAGTATATCATCTTATCGTAACCTGTGTGGCACCGAAACCGTATTCTCTAAATGACGCATCCTGCACGTCACAGCTCTTATACTTGTGCTTCAGTTCTTTAAGAATGGCATTACGCAGCACACCCTCTCCTTTGCCGTGAATAAACACAATCTTCACACCCTTGTTTTTAAGATTGTCGTTCATGACGCGGTTAAATTCCTTCATCTGCACTTGAAGTATGTCCGCATTGCCAAGACCTGCCGTCGTATCAAGAAGTTCATCCACATGCAGGTCCACCTCCACGATGTCGCCTTTACGCGGATTCTTGGATACAGGACTCTTTGCCGGCCTGTCGACGGCTTTTTTACGCGCTATGCTGTTCTGAAGAGCAGAACTGTCAATCGACATAGGACGTTGAGGAATGTCATTTTTAACTATATCAAACGCTATGACAGGACTGTCGAAATATATATTATCGTGAAAACAATGCAACTTGAAAAACTTCGTTGTATCAACCGCATACTCCACCGCAACAGGCGCTTTCAGCTTAAACTCACGGTCACGCTTGAATGCGACATACTGTATGGCCACACGGTCCATTTCCGAAACCATTTCACGAGTCACATGCCCGAGATGAACCTGTATCGACGGCTCGACAATCCCCGCAAAACGTGTTATCCATCCATGACCGTCGGCACGGGTGAGATATGTAAAATACAGATAATAATTGGAGTCGTTGACAAGATATGCGTCATACCCCGTGGTCGACAGATGCTTTATCTCCTCCGGCTCATAAGCAAGCACTACATTCAGTTTCTCGCCCTCCGGCGTCTCCTCCGACAACTCGTTTTCTTTCTGAGGTTTAGTTTCGGGCACAATAACCGGAGGCGCCACATACTTGCTCTGCGCGCCTGCTTTAGGCTGCGCCGGAGCAACCACGACACACTCTTTCAGAAGCACCGGAGTCTCGAAGCCATCCTCATCCACATATGCTATATTATCTTCAATCCTTACTATACGTCCGCCTCCGACTGAATTCAGAAAGCGCACCATATCACCAGTCTGTGCCATATGACATCTTTATTATTTTACCGTAAAGTTAGCAGTATTGGTCAAAAAATAAAAGTTTTTGGTTATCTAAGTTATTTTTTATCTATCTTTGTGAACTCATCAGTCCGTACATAACCGCGGATTTTATAACACGTTATCACATATGAAAAAGGTTTTCTGTCTATTGTTGCTTGTATCAATGGCCACTATATGCGCCAATGCCCAATACAAAGTGTCAGGCGAAGTCGTCGACTCTACCGGAACAAGCGAATCCTATGTCACCGTAAGGATATACAAAGACGCCGATATGACAAAGCCGATAGCCATAGGCACATCTGACATTGACGGAAACTTCACGCAGACGCTTCCGAGTGCCGGCGACTACATTTTGCGCATAACCTCCGTCGGCAAAACTCCGTCAGAAATCAAATTCAGCCTTCACCCTGCGCACCGTACAAAAGATTTCGGGAAGATAGTCATGCGTATGTCCGAAAACACACTCGGCGAAGTCGAGGTCATAGCTCAACGACCGCTCGTAGTGTCAGAAGTCGACCGCATATCTTACGATGTACAAGGCGATGAAGACTCAAAAACCAGCACCATAATTGAGATGCTGCGCAAAGTACCCATGGTTACTGTCGACGGCAACAATGAGATACGCGTAAAAGGCGAGGCCAACTTCAAGATATACAAAAACGGAAAACCCAACAATTCGTTCACCAACAACCCCAAAGAGGTATTAAGCTCAATACCCGCATCAATGATAAAACGCATAGAAGTAATAACCGAACCGGGAGCCAAATATGATGCCGAAGGAGTTGGAGGCATACTTAACATCGTCACTATAGACAATATGAAAGTCAAAGGTGTGATAGGCAATCTTTTCGCATCATATGACACCAAAGGCACACCCAATATGGGCGCTTACCTGACCACCCAAATAGACAAATTCACAGCATCGGTCAATTATGGATATTTCGGCATCAGCGAAAAAGCGACCCGCAACAACACGGTATCCGAGTATCTATATCGGCAATCGGGCGATACGCAACGCTACGAAGACACATCAACCAGCAAAGGATACGGCAACTACATGTCATTCGAAGCGAGCTACGAGCCCGATTCCCTAAACCTTATAACAGCGGCATTCGACGGTTTCTTCTACAAAGTAAAACCTACGGGCACATCGACAACATCATTTTTCAATAATGCCGGCGAACGGCTGTACGGCTACTCCGACCGCTTCCACTTCCCTGACTTCAATAATTACAATTTCGCCGGAAAAGTCGACTATCAGCGACTTACCCGACATAAAGGCGAGTCCATAGTACTGTCATATCTGCTCAATACAACCACCAACAAGAGCACCCAATACAACGAACTCGACGATCTGTTCAATCCGCCGTTTGACTATACATCATATTATACCGACAACAATCAGCACTTCTGGGAACATACGTTTCAGGCCGACTATACAAGACCTTTCGGCAGCAAACACAAAATAAACGCCGGTGCCAAATACATACTTCGCGACAACAGCAGCAACACCGAGCAGCGATATGACAATTCGGCAACCAACGCCACCGATTTCTCACACAACACGCAGGTAGCCGCATTGTATGCCGAATACATGTTCAACACAGGTCCTGTCGGAGCACGTGCCGGAGTAAGATACGAATACTCATATCTCGCTGCAAAATTCAAAGACGGCAAAACGCCCGACTTTCATCAGGACCTAAACGATATTGTGCCTACCATAGGGGCAAACTGGCGCATAAATCCCGCCAACAGCCTCAACCTCACTTTCGGGTCGCGCATAAACCGGCCGGGAATATCATACCTTAATCCGGCCGTAATAGCCACACCGAATTCAGTATCGCAAGGCAATCCCGACCTGTCGAGCGCCCACAGCTACTCTTTCCGCTTGTCCTACATGCTAATGAAGCCTAAAATAACGCTCAACGCTTCGACAGGCTATGTCTTCTGCAACGAGCAGATAACCCAAATATCGGAAGTGCGCGACAATATCATTTACAACAGCTATGGCAATGTCGGCCATGCACGGCGGCTATCGTGCAACGGCTACATACAGTGGCGCGCCACTCAAAAGACATCAATCATGGTTAATGCGTCAGGCGGATATTCCAAACTCGCCAATCCGTCGCTCGGGCTTTCCAACAGCCGATGGACATGGGGCTTTTATGCCCAAGCGTCGCAGCAGCTTCCGTGGATGCTCCGCATCGAAGCATTGGGAGGACGCTTCAGTTCAGGCATCAACGATCTTTATGGCCGCACATCGGCCATGTATTTTCACAGCATAACCCTGTCACGCTCTTTCCTGAAAGAAAACAGGCTGTCAGTAAGAATAAATGCGCAAAACCCCTTCGGTTCATCCAACATGAGAATCAAAAGCTACCGCACAGGAGGCGACTATATCGGCAGCGCAATAATTTCAAGGCATCAGCGAGCCGTAAGCGTTACCGTATCATGGCGCTTCGGATCACTAAACGCCCAAGTGAAAAAGACCGTCAAGACCATATCCAACGACGACATTGTAGGAGGAGCACAGACGGGTGCGTCAGGAAACAACGGTAGCAATACTCAGAATTAATCCGTAACTTTGCGGAAAGTTTTCTACAACGTTTTTATGAACAGCACTCCCCAGTCAATAAAGATACAGGATTTCGACTATCCGCTACCTGACGAGCGAATAGCCAAACATCCGCTCGCACGGCGCGACAACTGCAAGTTGCTCGTGCGCCGGCCCGACGGTACACTCGATACCCGCATATTCACCGAACTTCCCTCATTGCTGGCCGCCGACTCGATGCTTGTATACAACAACACTCGGGTCATAAATGCAAGACTCCGATTCCGCAAGTCTGACGCCGGAGCCATAATAGAGATATTTTGTCTGGAGCCGGTAGAACCTGCCGATTACGCCGTCAGCTTCGCTTCTACATCGTGCTGTTCTTGGCTTTGTTTTGTAGGCAACTCAAAACGCTGGAAAGAAGGAGACCTGTCTCTGCCTCTCCATATTGACGGGAAAGAGCTTACATTAAAGGCTTCCCGTACCGGAAGGGAGGGCAACGCCTCTATCATACGGTTTTCGTGGGATGACCCTTCGGTGACATTTGCCCGCATCATAGAGAGCGCCGGAGAAATACCGATACCGCCTTATCTTAATCGCAACACGGAAGATACCGACTCTACCGACTATCAGACCGTATACAGCCATATAGACGGATCGGTAGCCGCACCTACAGCCGGACTTCACTTCACTCCGGAAGTGCTTGCCGAAATAGACCGACACGGAATAGAACGCCGCGAACTCACATTGCACGTCGGAGCCGGAACATTCCAGCCCGTCAAGACCGATACTATCGGCGACCACGGCATGCACAGCGAGTTTATTGCCGTCAGCCGGTCACTGATAAGCGAGCTATCCGAGACCTCACGCAGTGTCATAGCCGTGGGCACCACATCTGTACGCACCCTTGAAAGCCTTTACCACATCGGTTGCCTCATCGGTCAGCGGAAATGGGACGGAGAAGTTCCTCAATGGTATCCTTACTCCGACGAGCACCCCCGCCTGTCTGCAAAAGATGCACTTGCCAATATAGACAGATATCTCGCGGAGAACGGCACCGACACGCTCATAGCCTCCACTCGCATAATCATAGCTCCGGGCTATGAATTCAAGATTGTCGACGGCATTATAACCAACTTCCATCAGCCACGCTCCACGCTGCTGTTGCTTGTGTCAGCATTTGTCGACGGCGACTGGCGTGCCGTGTATGACTATGCTCTTGACGGCGATTACCGCTTTTTAAGCTACGGCGACGCCTCGCTGCTGCTCCACTGACCCATACAAAAAAGGCGATGCCTTATAGGGCATCGCCTGAACATCTATCGTATGGGTTAATCAATAAATGTATTGTGCAGTATAAATGTGTCTTATGCTATGCGTCTCTGCATGTATTGGCTAACGGTAGTCCTTCAACGACTGCTGAAGACGCTGGCGGGCAAAGAATATACGGCTCTTGACAGTGCCGAGAGGAAGATTCATCTTTTCGGCAATCTCATTGTACTTGTAGCCGGCGACATGCATCGAGAACGGTATGCGGTAGTCATCACTGAAAGAGTTGATGGCGGCGGTTATCTCCTTGGCGGCAACCGAACCCTCCGGGGTCTCGAAACCGGAATCCTGAGGCAGATTAAGATGATACAGATCCTCTGTCTGGTCGATTATCGTAGCCGAACGCACAACCTTGCGGTAGTTGTTTATGAAGATATTGCGCATGATTGTGAAGACCCATCCCTTGAAGTTGACGTTGTCAACATATTTGTCCTCGTTGTCGAGCGCCTTTAGTGTCGTATCCTGAAGCAGGTCGTATGCGTCATCGCGGTTGGACGTTAGGATGTAAGCGAAGTTAAGAAGATTGCTTTGCAAGCTTAACAACTTTGTTTGAAAGTTAGACGAACCCATAGTGATAATTTTTTCAGTTAATACTATTATTTCAACCCTCACACAAACGTGTTACAAATTGATTACACAGCAAAGATACATAATATTTTTAATATGCAACAGCTTTGTGTAATATTTTTTCAGCAAAGTATAATATTTAACTATTGTTAATTTACAACACATTGATTAATAACACTATGGTGCATTGCTTAAGTATTTCATATTCGTTACACTTCACGACAATTTCTGTCACAACAAGCAGCAATCCGACGATTCAGGCCATAAGACAAGGTGTTTAGAGAAACATACGCGATACATTACGTTCATGCAGAAACCATCATTTAACAGCCCCCACACATTAATATATATACAACAGATAAAATTACAGAAACCTATTGGTTACAAAACCGCGTAAAGCAAAAAAGCAATAGAATATGCAAGCATCAGCACAGCTGTCATGCCAAGCAATGGATTGAGAGCGGCACCGCGGTGACTGCGTAAAAAGTTCCACAGCAATATATGCAGCAGCACATAGACAATAGGTATACCCTGCACATATGCCAATTGCGACATAATTATACAAAAAGCGACCAGTCCGTCAAACAGGTAAACAAGCGAAGCCGTACGGCGGCCGAATATAACGGCCATTGTGTTTTTGCCCACCGCTTCATCATCGTCAGCATCACGGTAATTATTTACAATCAGTACATTCGCTCCCATAAGGCCTATAGCCACCGAACCCCAGAAAACATCTGTTTCAAATGTGCCGGCTTGTATGTAATATGTCAGATTGACAGGAATAATACCGAAAAAGAAGAACACCGCCACCTCACCGAAGCCATGACGCGAAAGCGGATAAGGACCGGCCGAATATGCCATTGCTCCCGCCGCTATCATAGTCCCGGCAAGCAACAGCCACCAGCCGCCCCATATAATCAACGAGCAACCGACAACACACGCAACTCCAAGCACTGCGAAAGTAGCGGCCTTCATAGCCCGCGGAGAGATATCGCCTTCCGTGACCCCACGACGAGGCCCTTCACGCCCGGGGCGGTCAAGACCGTCACGGTAATCATAATATTCGTTGGCAAAATTAGATGCAATCTGCGCCAATACCGCAAACACAAGACAAAGTACAGCAGGCAGAGCCATAAATGTTCCGTCAAGCACATTATAACCGATTGCCGTTATAACTCCGGCTATAGACACGGGCAGAGTGCGAAGCCTCATGGCTTCAATCCAGCATTTAATCATTTTTTATCACTTTTTGTTCAGGACGCGGAGCGGTGGCTTCCTCCTCATCTATACCGAAACAATGTATTATTGCGCGCCTTATGCGGGCTGCGTCATCACCATTGCGCTTAAGTATGTCTATTATCGTTTTTATATAGGCATCTTTGTTGGCGAGGCCGCATAATCCGGCCACATTTGACGCCGGCACCATCGACTTCTGATTATACACCCGCAGAACCGAACCATAATCGTCTTCAGCCACATAGGAATGAAACTCCCGGCAAAAATTCTCATACATGGCCCGGGGCATAATCTCATGCACCAGATTGGCGATATGTTCCTCAAGACGCGCTATGTTAGGGAAGCGGCCATCAACCCGGTACTCGATAATACGTTTTACACGATGACGGGTATGCAGAAGAGCCTGCTGCTTTATATCTTGCTTGAACTGGCCGAGAATAGCCTTCTTGACATGCTGGAACACGCGAGTTTCATTGCGGCCTTGACGATGAGCCACCGTGCGTATAACCTCTTCAAGCATCAGAATATTCTCAATTTCAGCTACATCAGGCACAAATATTTTCTTATCACGCAAATATTTAACCTCTTTCGCATCACGACGGTCGCGATCGACTATGCCATGACTGTCAAGATGATGAAACGTACTTAAGTCGTTGAACGTGCGGGTGGCTTCTATAACCTTGTTGCAACTCCCGAGCGATCTAACGGTATAATCCTTAAATACAAGCGGATAAAGTTTGGCATCAATCGAGTGGCGGGCATCGCCCTCTATGAAAAGAACCGGTTTTCTCACCCCTACCAAAGTCATGTAAAGGTCTTCGCTGATGGCTGAACCGGCCGGAAGCACTACATAATCCCATGTTGCGTCCGAAGCATCGTAATCACGAACCCATACCACAAGATTGTCACTTCTCGATGATAGAAACTCGACGTCATGAGTTGTATATATAAACGTACAGTCAGGACGAAGCATCTGAACGCGGTCCCATATCATACCGGTTATACTCGGATGCAAAAACATGCCCGGATTATCAACAAACACCACCGCCTTTTCTGGAGCGTAAAGTACCGCTCCGAAATAATAAAGCACCGCCTTTTCTCCATCAGACAGTTTCATAGACGAATAACTGTCACCCACCTGACGACTGAAAAGTATACGACTTCCCTCGCGCAAGATCTTGCTATCGGGAAACACCTCCTGCCACTCGCTGACCACTTTGTCAAGACGACTCTCCTTAATAGGAACACCTTCGCCGGAAGCGTCAGCTATTTTATGAGCGAACAGATTAAGCATCTCGTCATATATAAGCAGCATAAACAACCGTTCAAATTGCGTCTTTATATCATCGCGCATAAACGACGACTGCGCGGCAGCCGACTTATAAAGTTCATCAATAGAACCGGCCGACGGGTCATGCTCGCAACGATAAAGTGCATTCAAAGCCGATATGCGAAACGACCGACCGGCAAGTTCACCAATAAGTCGTTCGGCAAAACGTGTCTTACCCGAGCCGTTGGCTCCGATAATTATGAGGCGGCGCCCCTCGGTGTCTATTGATCCGCGGCTGCCGTCATGACGTGGCGGTAAATGAAGTTTCATAGCGGAAGCTTGTTTATGTTTCTATGTAAAGTTACAAAAACTTTTTCAATAAGCACCTCCCCTATTCCAAACTAAAACGACAGATTGTATTTTTTCAGCAACATCACAGGATGATAAGACTGCTTGGCCTTGCGCAACCCTTCATCGCCCACATCCTCCTCGCGATTTATATAGGTTATACCGTAACGGTCGGTCATGGCAGCCGCAAACAGCTTGTTTATAGTCTCTCCGGCCCCTTTTACCGCATGATTCATCTTCTCGATATGCACAAAAAGAGTGTCGCCTATCACCTCTCCTATTGTAAAAGCCACAATTCCGTCCTCGGGAGTGGAAAGGACAGCACCCTCAAACGGCAACCGCCCATACTCGTCAAGCACACCAAATACTTGACGACGCTCTTCTCCGGCAGTACCCGAACGGTCCTCTCCGGCAAATGCATCCGATGCGTAAAACTCCTTGACAGCCTCTATATTACGTAGGCTGACAGGCTCGAAACTAAAACAAGGATGTTCGCTTACAAAACGATTGACATGATTGCGCTTCTTGCTGTATTTGTTCCCGGAAAGAGTGGCAAGTTGTCCGGCATCATAAAGATAATCGGCCCAGTCGGTAAGTTCCTCTATATGACATGCGCCAAGACAGTAAAAGTCAGGCAGACGGTCCTCCGGCACGGCCGAGAACAGAGGCCGCGTTCCCTTGGCAGTACAATAATCACATATCATTGCCAGCGACTTACGCAATGGCAGTCGCCCTATAGGCATCGAAAAAGCGGTTTGCGACTTATCGTTTTCCGCGACTCCACGTATAAACAAAGTATCGCGCAATATCGCGTACTCATATTTAAAATAGTCGGTCCACATAAGTATGCCGGCAAGAGTATAGTCACAAGTCCGACTCTCCGAATAATGGAGCAACGGCAGTATCTCGGAAACGGCATCGACCGTGACCGGTCTGAATTTCAACAAAGTAACAGTATTCATATTCAATATTAACAACGCACCCCCAAACATCGATATTCCCTCGAAATTCAAAGACAGCATCTTTTTATAAGAATAATGCCTATAACGCACCTATTGTTTCAAAAAAATACTATCTTTGCCATATCATTCATTGAGAGATTAGAATTCAAGTATACAGTTTCGACCGTCGTAACCATACGACAGACCGAATTTTCCGACACACTTGCTTTACAGAATTCCGATGTCGGTTACATACGTAAATTCCCCTGCTTTCAATGATGACAGAATACGATAAAGGTGTGTTGCAGTTACCTTTGATACAAAATCGCATCAAAGGGAAATGTGAGACTAAAGATATCGCACAATCAACATTCACTAATTTTTCCGGGGAAGTCTCAGTTGTGAAACTGGGGCTTCTTTTTGCACCGACAATTGCTCCGTACCGCTATGATTTATAATTTAAAATCACTAACTTTGCGCCTTGGAATGAAAACTCCAATCAGTGTGGAAACAAAATATATATTTGTAACCGGTGGCGTTGTGTCATCCCTTGGCAAAGGGATCATCTCGTCATCGCTCGCGTGCTTGCTCAAAGCACGCGGTCTAAGGGTAACGATACAGAAGTTTGACCCATATATAAACATAGATCCGGGTACACTAAACCCTTACGAGCACGGCGAGTGCTACGTAACCGTCGACGGTCATGAAGCCGACCTTGATCTCGGTCATTATGAGCGCTTCACTAATGTACCGACAACACGCGCCAACAACGTCACAACCGGCCGCATATACCAAAGCGTCATCGACAAGGAACGCCGCGGCGACTATCTCGGCAAGACAGTCCAGATAATACCTCATATAACCGACGAGATAAAACGCAATGTAAAGCTACTCGGCAACACGGGCAACTTTGACTACATAATCACGGAAATAGGCGGCACTGTCGGTGACATCGAGTCGCTCCCCTATCTCGAAGCCGTGCGTCAGCTCATATGGGAACTCGGACACAACGCACTGTGCATACACCTGACTTATGTGCCTTACATCCACGCGGCCAAGGAACTCAAGACAAAACCCACACAGCACTCCGTGAAGCAGCTGCAGGAGGTAGGCATACAGCCCGACATTCTGATTCTGCGCACCGAGCACGACATACCCAAGGAGATGAGGCACAAAATCGCCCGGTTCTGCAACGTGGCTCCCGACTCCGTAATCCAGTCGGTCGATGTGCCGTCGATATACGAAGTGCCTGTCAAGATGCACGAACAGCATCTCGACGAAATAGTACTCAACAAGACCCAAGTGGCATTTGAAGGAGAGCCGCACATGACTCCGTGGTTAAACTTCCTAAAAAAAATGGAAAGCGCACGCGAAGAAGTCACGATAGGTCTCGTAGGCAAGTACGTCGAACTTCAGGACGCCTACAAGTCTATTAACGAAGCGCTGTTTCAGGCTGCCACATACAACGACCGCAAACTCAACCTCGTATACATCCATTCCGAAAAACTTAATGACGACAATGTTGAAGAGAAGCTCTTGCCGCTTGACGGAGTAATCGTGGCGCCGGGCTTCGGACATAGAGGCATCGAGGGCAAGTTTGTAGCGCTGAAATGGTGTCGTGAGCACGACATGCCCACTTTCGGCATATGTCTCGGCATGCAGTGCATGGTTATCGAATTTGCACGTAACGTACTCGGACTTATCGAAGCTAACTCGACAGAGATGAATCCCAACACTCCCGACAATGTCATCGACCTTATGGAAGAGCAGAAATCGGTCACCGATAAAGGCGGAACCATGCGCCTTGGAGCCTACGACTGCCGTCTTACACCCGGCTCACGGGCGGCTAAAGCCTACGGTTCCACAGAAGTCAGTGAACGCCACCGCCACCGCTTTGAATTCAACAGCGACTACAGAGAGCGCTTTGAAGCTTCAGGCATGAAGTGTGTGGGTGAAAATCCCGGCACACATCTTGTCGAAGTCGTCGAACTCCCCGACCACCGTTGGTTCATAGGCACTCAATATCACCCAGAGTACTCGTCGACGGTATTGAGCCCGAACCCTATATTCATAGATTTTATTAAAGCAGCCATCGCATATAAAAACGATAAATAATGGATAAAAACACAATGTTAGGACTGCTCCTGATGGGAGCTATCATACTCGGCTTCATGTGGCTGAACCAACCGGATCCACGCCCCGACAGCAAAATGCCGGTCGAGGAGGTGACAACAGATCAGGCACAGGCCATGACCGATGATTTACTGGCATCCAAGGCCGACACTCTTACTCCCGCCGAAATAACCATGCTTGCGGGAGCCATAAGACAATACGGCGAAGCCGACTCCACAGGCCGCTATGCGCTCAACACTCCGCAGATGCGTCTGTCAACCGACGGCAATACTGTCAACGGGTATGTAACGGTAGACTCTACCGACATCAACATAAACAATCTCGTACATCCTGAACTAAGCTCAACCGCACTCCCCTCGGTCAAGGCTATGAACCAAGCCATAGCTTCGGTTAAGTCAACGCTGCGCAACCTGTCGCAGTATCACGGTTTTGCCAGATATCTGCACGGCGAAAACAAGACGCTAAAACTCGAAAACGATGTGATATCGCTGGATCTTTCAAGCAAAGGAGGTATAATATCGCGAGCCGAACTGAAAAAATACGACTCTTACCGTGGCGGCAAGGTTGTAGTGATCAACGGTGACGATGACATATACTCATTCGTGCTCAACTCGGCCGACCGTGAGTTTGACACCCGTGACTTCTACTTCACTCCAGTTCAAGAAAACGACAGCACAGTGCTCATGTCGCTTAACCTCGGCAACGGCGCGTCATTCGGCATGCGCTATACCTTGGCTCCTGAAAGCTATGTAGTAAAGATGGAGATAGTACAGCAGGGCATGCAGTCGATAATTCCGTCCAATGTGGCAACAATGGACTTCCTGTGGAGCCAAAAGATGATACGGCAGGAAAAAGGGCGCATATTTGAGGAGCGCAATTCGGCAATCTACTACAAGTACGCAGGCGGCGATGTAGAGAATCTTAAAGAAACCTCCAACGACGATGAGGAAATCAACGAACGCATCAAGTGGATAGGCTACAAAAACCAGTTCTTCTCGATGGCGTTCATACCCAAAAGCCACTTTAACAGCGCCAACCTTACCTCGCGTGTGCTGACAAAGGAGCACTCCGAGTATCTGAAAGAGCTTGATGCCGTCACCACTCTCGATTACAACGCGGGCAACCCCGTGCCGGCCGCATTTGACATACTCATAGCCCCGAACCTCTATCCGCTGCTATCCGATCTGCAAAGCAACCTGCAGCCCGACGAGAACCTTAACCTGACCCGTCTTATACCTCTCGGCTGGGCACTTTTCCGATGGATCAATACGTGGATTATAATTCCAGTATTTGACATACTCGGCCATTGGTTCACCAACTATGGTATCATAATACTCTTACTTACCATATTCATAAAACTCATTATCTTCCCCTTTACCTACAAGAGCTACATGTCACAGGCCAAGATGCGTCTGTTGGCTCCGGAGATAAAGGAAATCAACGATAAGTATCCCGGACAGGAAAACGCAATGACGCGCCAGCAAAAGACGATGGCTCTCTATTCAAAAGCGGGAGCCAATCCTATGGCAGGCTGTCTGCCGATGTTGCTTCAGATGCCGGTGCTGATTGCCATGTTCACGTTCTTCCCGTCATGTATAGAATTACGAGGAGAGTCATTCTTATGGGCCAAGGACCTTTCGGCTCCTGACGCCATATTGTCATGGACAGGCAATATACCGCTCGTGACAGAGTATTTCGGCAATCACCTGTCGTTGTTCTGTCTGCTGATGACCGCGACCAATATAATATACACCAAGATAACTATGGCCAGCCAGCCGTCGAGCACAGCCATGCCCGGCATGAAGTGGATGATGTATCTCATGCCTGTCATGTTCCTTGTGTTCTTCAACAACTATGCGGCCGGTCTGTCATACTACTACTTCCTATCATTGCTCATCACTATCGTGCAGACCTACATTTTCCGTCATGTTGTAAATGAAGAGAAAATGCGCGCCAAGATGAGAGAGGCAGCAAAGAAGCCGCGCAAAAAGTCAGGCTTCATGGCCCGCCTTGAAGAAGCGCAGCGCCAACAGCAGGCCATGTTGCGCGAACAGCAGAAAGCCAAGAAAGGCGGAAACCGACGGTAACATTTGAAGCTATCGAAAGCTATGGACAATTTTATACTCCGGGCGCCTACAAAATATATATTCGGACGCGAAACGGAAAAGTCTGCCGGGCAGCAGCTTAAAGACTTCGGCGCCAAGAATGTGCTTATCGTATATGGAGGCGGTTCAGTCATAAAAAGCGGGCTTCTTGACCGTGTAAGGCTGTCGATTGACGAAGCCGGCATAAACCACATGGAGATAGGCGGCATCAAACCGAACCCGACTGATGACCAAGTCTATAAAGGCATAGACTTGGTACGCAGCCACGGCATAGATTTTCTACTTGCGGTGGGTGGCGGTTCGGTGATAGATACCGCAAAGGGCATAGCCTGCGGAGCACCTTATGAAGGCGATTTCTGGGACTTTTATTGCGGTAAGAAGATTGTGGATAAAGCTCTGCCGGTGGGTGTTGTGCTTACCATACCTGCTGCCGGAAGCGAAGGTTCCGGCAACTCTGTCATCACCAAACGCGACGGTCTGATAAAACTAAGTCTGCGTACAGAGAGTGCCCTGCGGCCCAAATTTGCCATAATGAACCCGGAGCTCACATTCACTCTTCCGCCATACCAGACTGCCTGCGGAATAGTCGACATGATGGCCCATATATTTGAGCGATATTTTACAAACACTCCCGACTGTCAAGTCACCGACCGTGTGGCCGAAGGACTTCTGACGGCTATAATGGAAGAGGCTCCGAAAGTAATAGCAAAACCGAACGACTATCAGGCACGAGCCAATATCATGTGGTGCGGCACCCTTGCCCATAACGGGCTGTGCGGCACAGGACGTGTGGAGGACTGGGCCTCACACTTCATGGAACATGAACTCAGCGCCATATATGACGTGGCCCACGGAGCAGGCCTTGCCGTAGTCAATCCGGCATGGATGACTTACGTGGCGACCAAAAATCCCGACAAAATATTGCAGTTTGCCATCCGCGTGATGAAAGTCAACGACGAAGGTATGTCTCAGGAAGACATCATACGTGAAGGCATAAGCAGACTAAAGGAGTTTTACATCAGCATCGGTATGCCGGTAACGCTGTCGCAACTCGGCATAGAGAACCCCGACTTAGACCGGCTTGTCAACAAACTGCATGAGCACAAAGGCAACCCCATAGGCAATTATGTCAGACTTACACCTGACGACACCCGCCTTATATATGAGATGATGGCCTGATAATGACCTGCGGCTTCAATGAAGGGCGGCAGCCCCAGCTCTCCTTGAACGCACATAAACCGTAATTTGGGATCGCGGCTTCGGTCGACGGTCCCAAATCCATTATATCAAGACCCTTGTCGCGATAGTATGATGACAACTCAAATGCCATGCGGTTCATGACTCGCATTGATGACGTTCCCGGAATGTCGCCCCAGTATATCAGCTGCACTATGCCCGGCGATACATGAAATGCTACTGCAGCGGCGACATCACGCCCCAATACATTCAGTACAAAAAAGTCGGCAGGTATTATCCTGACGGTATCTATGACCTCACGGCATGACATTTTTACAGGATAGCCTTTTGCTTCATGGTTCTGCCTGACTATATCATATACACGCACGATATCAGCTTCGTTTCCGTCAAGACACTCAAAAGCAAAATCGTACCGTAAAGCCTCCCTCAAAGCTCCGCGCGCCTTACGGCTCACCGTGACAGGCGACCGGAGATCGTAATGATAGCTGACATCATATGACATAACACATTGCGGCATACGGGAAAAGGCACTCACACTCTTTGTAATAAGACTATCATCGTACGGCACCGGTGGAAATACAATACGTACGGGACAAGCGGCGGCATCGGCAAAATCGCTCATACACCGGGCCATATGCTCTATATATTCCATGCGCTGACCACGCAACAGAGTAAAGCCCCCGAAAGGAGCCGAAAAGGGCGACTGCCACATACCGTCACGTAATCCGAGGACTATGCCGCCCCGTATCTTACCTTCGCGAAATACCATATATTTCACAGCCTCGCACTTTCCGCTGTTAAGTTCCGAAAAAGCGACAGTATTGTATACGTGCAGCGGCGACGGGAAAAGTCGTCCATACTCTTCAGGCGCGACATCGACAAGCTCCATCGTCGTCATATAGAGTTAAGCGACAGTATCTCCTGAAGCAGAGCCACTGCCTCCTCCACGGTAGGCACATCAGCTATGGCAAGACTGCGGCGTCCGTTTTTCTCCCTTATACGACAGCGTCGTGGATGCGCCTGAAGATAGTTCAATATACGGCCGAACATAGGCGACTGATAATATGCCTTATTATTATCATCGACAAAGTACATATACATCTGCTCTTGCTTGAGCACGATCTTCTCTATACCGAGACGCCGTGCAAGATAGCGCAGACGCGGTACTCGGAGCAGTTCGGCGGTGACTTTGGGTATCTTGCCGAATCGGTCCTCAAGATGCATTCTGAAGCGCTGCAGGTCAAGCTCCCGTTCTATGCCGTCGAGCTCTTTATACAGGCTTATGCGCTCGCCCTCCTGTGGCACATAATCAGGTGGAAGCAGAAGTTCCATGTCGCTCTCCACCGCACAGTCGGCCACAAACTCCTCTTCGCCGGATGTGCCGTCAGAAGCGGTAAGCGTGTCGGCAAACTCCTCGTTTTTCAACTCCATTACAGCCTCTTTGAGTATTCGCTGATAGGTCTCGTAGCCAAGGTCGGCAATGAAGCCCGACTGCTCTGCGCCGAGCAGATTGCCTGCACCGCGTATATCAAGGTCCTGCATGGCTATATGAATGCCGCTGCCGAGTTCGCTGAAACTTTCTATAGCCTGCAGACGACGGCGGGCTACAGGCGTAAGCGGAACATGAGGCGGAACAAGAAGATAACAGAACGCCTTACGCGAGCTACGGCCGACTCGCCCTCGAAGCTGATGCAATTCACTTAGTCCGAATTTGTGAGCGTCATTTATGACAATGGTATTGACATTTGGCATGTCTATGCCCGACTCGATTATAGTGGTGGCGAGAAGCACGTCATAATCGTGATTGGAGAAATCCATTATGGCTTTTTCCAGCTTTTCAGGCGGCATCTGACCATGGGCCACGATAGTACGTGCGTCAGGGACAAGACGCTTCACCATAGCCTCAAGGTCATAAAGTCCCTCTATGCGCGGATTCACGATAAACACCTGACCGTTGCGCGACATCTCGAAATTCACGGCCTCGGTGATTATGTCATCATTCAGAGCGTTCAGCGACGTGAGTATAGGATATCGGTTGACCGGCGGTGTGGTTATGGCCGAAAGGTCGCGGGCACCCATAAGTGAAAATTGCAGGGTACGCGGTATCGGCGTAGCCGACATTGTCAAAGTGTCGACATTTACCTTGAACTGCTTCAGTTTCTCTTTGACCGCGACACCGAACTTCTGTTCCTCATCGACAATAAGAAGACCAAGATCCTTAAACTTCACATCCTTGCCTATTATCTTGTGAGTACCTATAAGTATGTCTATTTTGCCTTCGGCGAGGTCGGCAAGTATGAGCTTCACATCCTTGGCCGAGCGCGCACGCGACAGGTACTCCACCCTCACGGGGAAGTCCTTCAGTCGGTCCTTGAACGTATTGTAGTGCTGGTAGGCAAGCACGGTCGTGGGAACAAGCACCGCAGTCTGCTTATTGTCGGTAGCTGCCTTAAAGGCCGCACGTATAGCCACTTCAGTCTTACCGAAACCCACATCACCGCATACAAGACGGTCCATCGGGCGTGCCGACTCCATGTCAGCCTTCACAGCCTGAGTAGCCGTAAGCTGATCGGGAGTATCCTCATAAAGAAACGAAGCCTCAAGCTCCTGCTGCAGATAGCTGTCGGGCGAATAAGCATACCCTTTTTCATCCTTTCGCGCGGCATAGAGCTTGATGAGGTCACGCGCTATATCCTTAAGCTTGGACTTGGTACGGTCCTTCATCTTGTTCCACGCGCCCGAACCGAGGCGGTTTATACGGGGTTCGGCACCCTCTTTCCCGCGATACTTCGACAGCTTGTGGAGCGAATGTATGCTCACAAGCAGCAGGTCGTTGTTCAGATACACCAGCTTTATCATCTCCTGCATGCGGCCGTTGACCTCGGTGCGTATAAGGCCGCCGAAACGCCCCACACCATGATCGACATGCACTATGTAGTCACCCGGTTCTATCTGTCCGAGCTCTTTTAGCGATAATGCCAGCTTACCTGAACGGGCGCGGTCACTCTTGAGATTATATTTGTGAAAGCGGTCAAAAATCTGATGGTCGGTAAACACGCATATCTTCACGGCATGGTCCACAAAACCTTCATGGACTGTCGTTATGACAGAAGTGAAGACAATATCGTCGCCACGGTCGGCAAATATGGCCCGCAGACGTTCTATCTGCTTCTCCGAGTCGCTTAATATATATATGGTGTATCCGTCGGCCAACAATTTGCTGAACGAATCACTAATCAGATCGAAATTTTTATGGTATATGCCCTGAGGCGTACACCCGAAGCCGATAGCCGCCTTCGTACCTGACGGCACATCGAGCGCCGACGTGAACGATACGAGCTTAAAGCAGGCAAGTTCGTCGGCAAAACGTTCGGGGTCGACTACCTGTGACATAGCCGAAGCATCGCCTTCATCGGCAATTAACGCACTGCTGCTGAATGACTCGGCAGCAATAGCCTTAATCCGCTCCACGGTGTAAGCCGGATCACGCATCCATATCAGAGTATCATGCGATATGTAGTCAAGCAACGAGCCTTCGGAACTTGACGCGACATTGGACGTGACCGATATGTCATCGAACTTACGCTCCGACAACTGAGTCTCAATATTGAAACTTCGTATCGACTCAATATCGTCGCCGAAAAAATCTATGCGGAAGGGTTCTTCGTAACTGTAACCGAATATGTCGAGAATAGAGCCGCGCACTGCAAAGTGCCCGGGGTCGTAGACATAGTCCACCTCCTCAAATCCATTTTCACGCAACCATTTTTTTATTTCGGTTATGTCGGCTGACGAACCGGTCGACAGCCGCAAAGTATGCTCGTCGATAGTATCGCGCGACGCTACTTTTTCAGCCAAAGCCTCGGGATATGTCACGACATAACGAAGTGCCGCATCAATGCCCCAGCGGTTCAGAACCTCTGTGCGCATTATCTGCGACGGAGGCTCAGGCTGTCCGTACTTGATGGAGCGTTTATAACCCGACGGAAACATAAGCACTGCACTTTCGCCAAGCGCTCTCGACAGGTCATGATACAGATACCCGGCATCGTCAAGCGAGTCACCCACGACAAGCACGGGAGCCGACAAATGCGGCAACGACGCCATGAGCATGGGAGCCGACGAACCGGCAAGCCCATACATAGTCATATGCCTTACGGCATTGTCTTCAAGGGCGCCCAAGACCGCTTTCTTCCGCGATGCGGTCAGCATCTTGGCGCATAACTGCTCCAAGTCCATTGCGTCAAGAATTTTTTCGGGGTGACAGGATTGATGTATATCGTACTTTGTCGTTAAGTATCACAGCCGCCGAATCGAGAGCCGCGTCACGCTTGAGGGTCTGTATCACCTGTCCTTCCTGATAATAGTAACGCTTTATTATCTCTCCGGCAAGAATGTCCACGATATCGTCACGGTTATTATCAAGATCATGACCGAGATTATGCTTGAGCAGTTTTTCTATGACATCAAGCTCTTTTTTTACCGAGTCGTTCATATAGCCCTCGACCTCGGCGGTCTTCTTGAGCGCCGTCACCATCTGCTCGCATGCCTTGTCGTAATTAAACTTGTCGGGATTTATGAACGACTTGAAGTCGGTGAATATCGAGTCGGTTATGTCAAACTCCGCTGCAGGAACTATCACAGGATGTTCAGCTGCAAACTTCGTAGCGTAATCAAACGCCCAGTTGTCACTGACTATATTGTAGGTAAGGCGGTTCACCTCGCCGTAATCGATGGGCACATCGGGAGTGATACCGCCGCCGTCGCGCACCTCACGGCCGTGCACTGTCTTGAACACACTAGTAAGCGAGTCGGGAATGCGTGCCACAGATCCGTCGGGATTGCGGTGACTGTAGTCGATAGCCTGTATAAGTCGGCCGCTCGGTATGTAGTATTTGGCTATGGTCACTTTAAGCATGCCGTCGTAAGGCAACTGGCGGGTCGACTGAACAAGCCCCTTTCCGAATGAACGGCTTCCGATAATGACGGCACGGTCGAGATCCTGAAGCGCGCCGGCCGTAATCTCGGAACTTGACGCGGAAGCGCCGTCTATGAATACAGCCAGCGGTATCTTCGTATCAATAGGTGCCGATGTGGTCTTGTATACCTTCTCATTAAGAAGCCCTTTACCACGGGTACGCAACACTTCGGTATTTTTGGGGACAAAAAGACCCACTATCTTTACAGCCGCCTCAAGCAGACCGCCACGGTTGCCGCGAAGATCGAGTACAATAGACTTCACGCGAGGGTCCTTTTTCAGTTCTATAAGCGCATTGCGCACGTCATTGGCCGCCTTGTCGGTAAACGACGTAAGATATATATATCCGACATTATCCTTAACCACTCCGTAATATGGCACGGCAGGCATCTGTATCTTGCGACGCATAAGGTCAAAGGTAATTATGGAGTCCTGCACATAAGGACGCTTTACCGTCACTTTAAGCGGCGTACCCGCCTGACCTTTCAACCGCTCGCTCACCTGAGCGCTGTGCCAAGAGGTCACGGTGTCGTTGTCAATCATCATGATGAGGTCACCCGCTTTCAGTCCGGCCTCCTGTGATGGCGTGCCGAAATATGGCTCGGATATAAACACTCCTTGACCGGGCTTCTCCACAATAAGCGACCCTATGCCGGCATATTCGCCGGAAGTCATCATCGTAAGGTCTTCCTGAGCGCTTGCAGGAAAGTATTCGGTATACGGGTCGATGTCGTTGAGCATAGCCGCAATGGCAGTATTGATCGACTTCTCGGCATCGATAGAGTCCACATAGTTGGTCTGCAGCTCTTTATAAAGGGCATTAAATATATCGAGATTGCGTGTAATCTCGGCCTTGTTGCTGCGTGTAGCCGCAATAGCGCTTAACGCGAGTGCTCCTACAAAAGCCATAACAACCCCTCGGCCCAACAGTGAATTACGTCGTTTCATCATCCTTTGAAAAATTAAGTTGCTAAGTTACTCAATAATTATAACACATAACTCTTAAATTTGTCAAAATTAGCGAAATTTTTAAATTATACTATTATTATATAACAGACAGGGCACGCCTCACGGCGCGCCCTGTCATTAGGTCAATTTTTGTAGTAAAATCGTTACTTCTTAAGTAACATGACGGGAAACTCGTTCCCGTTTTTTCGTTATTGTACGAGGAAGGGCTGTGCCGAACCTGTGGGATTCTGATCGGCTGTAGTCAGCGCGGGGTTACCCTCGATCTCCGCATTAGGAATCTGATAGAGCAGCACAGCCTCGCCTGCGGGAATTTTGAACTTGAACTCGTCGCCGCAGTTTTCGGCATTGCTGCGGTCGATGCCCTTGTTCAGGCGCATGCAGTCAAAATAAGCCATGCCTTCGCCCCAAAGTTCGATACGACGCTGACGCCAGATCTCATCGCGTATGCCTTCGGGAGTAGTGGCGGGACATACATAGGGGTTCTCGGCATCAAGCCAACGATAACGGTTGACAAACGACTCAAGCACATCCTTACCGTCGCCGGGGCTTGAGCCCATGGCAAGAGACTCGGCCAAGATAAGCTGCATCTCCTCGATACGTATCAGAGGTACGTCGCAGGCACCGAGAGTCTGCTCAAGTACATCCTTATAGGGAGCGAATTTGGTAACGGCATAGTCGGGAGCACCCATTCCGTCAAGATATTGTGCGGCGGTATAGGGTCCGTACATGGCGCTGTAGTTGTATGCGTTAGAGTAGCGGTCAGTGCTGATCCACCAGCTCTTGCGAACGTCTTCATCGGGTATTTCGTCAAAGAAACCGCTGTTTATGGTCTGCCACATACCGGCGTATGCATATCCGTAAGAATAAGAGCCCATGAATCCGGTAAATGTATAAAGACCGCGGGCGTCAACCTCCGATACGGGTATACCCCATATCCAGTTGTGAGTGTCAAGCACGTTGAAGCCCGGCACACCCGCTTCATCGGCCGACAACGGATAGAAACTACCCGACATAAGCACGTCGTAAGCATCATCGGCAGCCTTGTCGTACTTCTGCATGCATAGGTATACTCTTGCGCGGATAGCCTTCACAACATCAAGATCGATATATCGGTTGTCGTCACGGAGAGCGTGCGAGTTACCGTCCATAAGCTCTTCGGCACGATTGAGGTCATTGATCATCTGGGTGTATACGTCCCCTACCGACGAACGCTTGGCTCCGTTTATGAGAGCCTCCTCAGCATTCTTATCGGTGATGATAGGCACGCAAGGTGCATCTTCATTACCTACGTAATTGAACTGATATACCTGAGCGAGTACCCAATAAGCATAAGCACGTGCGGCATGGGCCTGACCGATATAAAACTTATATGTCTCATTGTCGGTATCGGCATCAATCATGCCGAGCACCTCGTTGGCAGAGAAGATGGTGTTGTACATAATACCCCAGATAATACGGGAGGAAGGGCTCGTAGCTGTATTGTCCTGAAACTTCACCGGCGCCTCAAACCATCCGTAAGCGCCCGGTTCGGTAGTGATGAAGTCCTGACTGCGCGAATCAAGAGTTATCATTATTGTAGGATAACCGAAGTCGAGCATATCATCATAAGCACCCTCGGTAGCGTAGAAGTTGGCAAAGATAGCGGTTACCGCATCCTTGAGTTTCTCGGGCATGTTCTCTATCACATCCTGACGCTGATCGTCAGTGATTATACCGCCCATCGGCTCCGTGTCGAGGTCGTTACAGCCGGCCATCATAACACCGGCAAGGGCCGTATATAATATTTTACTGAATTTATTCATCATTTAATCTTGTTGTGTGATTTTACAATATTATTTATCAGAAAGTCACCTTTATACCACCCGATACAGTGCGGAGCGAAGCATAGTAGCCGGCGGCACTCTGCACGTAACTCTGACGGGGATCAAGACCCTTGCGGGCCGACCAGAGAGCCACATTGTCGGCTGCCCCGTAAACGCGCACGGCTTCGATACCGAACTTCTGCGTAAAGGCAGCCGGCAAAGTGTATCCGAGGGTAATGTTGTTGATTGAGAAATAATCTGACTTCTCAAGCCAGCGGTCGCTTGTACGGTTTGTATATTGGGCGCCCCAGTCAAGACGGGGAACGTCGGTATTGGGGTTATCGGGAGTCCAAGCATTGCGTGAGTCCACGTGCATGGCTGTACCCTTGTCAGAGGAGTTGGCGCCGTGCATCAACAGCTGATAGCCATAGTCCATGATCTTACCGCCGAGCTGATAGCCGCACTGGATTGAGAAGTCAACGCCGTAAGCGCTCAGCGAAGTACCGAAACCACCGTATACAGGAGGCAGGATGTTGCCTGTCGACTGACGGTTGGCCACATAACCGCGGGCCGCGTTGCCGGAGTAAGCGAGGTTGTAGTCGGAGGTAGCCTCTTCGGTGCCGTCAGACTTCATTGCCCAATACAGAGCGTCGCCGTTCTCGGGATCAACCCCCGCATACTTAACAAGATAGAGCTGATACATGGACTTGCCCTCTTCATATATGCGAGAGCCGCTGATCCAAGTACCGTTAAGCTCGGGAGCGAGCTTGATGACCTTGTTGCGTACGTAAGTGAGGTTGAAGTTAACGTCCCAAGTGATATGGCGGGTCTCAATCGGACGATATATGAGCTCCAGTTCAAGACCGCTGTTACGCATCGAACCTACGTTCATAGGCATCGAAGAGAAACCGAGCGACGGACCGGTAGGGCGATAGTAAAGCATGTCTGAGGTCTGACGGAGGAAGTACTCGAGTGTACCGGAGAGCTTGCCCTGCCAGAAACTGAAGTCAAAACCGGTATTGAACGAGTTGGAGGTCTCCCATGTAAGATCGGGGTTACCTTTATAATAAAGAGTACCTACCGACCACACACCGTCGGCACCTGCCTGATTGTACTGGTTGATGTAAGCATAGTCGTTGCCTATGCCGTCGTTACCTTGCTGACCGAAAGAGGCCTTGAACTTAAGCATGTCGACATTCACGAAATCCTCCATGAACTTCTCTTTGGAGATGTCCCAAGCGGCCGATACGGACCAGAAGTTACCCCAACGATGACTCGGGTGGAAACGTGACGAAGCGTCACGACGATAGCTTACACTGCCGTAGTAGCGACCGTCATAGCTGTAGTTGACACGTCCGAATATACCGCGTGTGGCATAATTGTCCTGACTGCCGTATACATCTTTTTCGTCAATGATGTTGGAGAGCGTATGGTTATTGTTGTTGAATATGTTCATACCCTCGCCTCCCATTTCGTCGACTTGAAGCTCATAGCTTTCATAACCTACGAGAATGTCTACGTCATGAACTTCGGCAAATGTCTTGCGGTAGTTGGCAAGACCCTGAAGGTTGATCGAGCTTGTACGGGTAGAGAGTTGTTGTATCTGACCGCCGTAGTTGGCGAGCTGTCCGTACTTGCTGTTGGCAAGATAGTTGAATCGGCGGTTACGCAGATAGTAACCGGCGGTACCGGTAAGTGTAAGACCGTCGATGGGCGTGAGTTGTGCAAACCACTTGCCGTTGAACACGTCATAAAGATACTCCGACTTGTCATAGATGAGAGTACCGGTAGGATTACCTCCGGCGAGGAACGAACGTGAGTAGCGCCACTTGGTGTCACTTCCGGGAAGCACAGTGCCTGTACCGCGCATACCGAAGTCATACAGCTTGTTGCCGGTGATGGGGTCGCACACGATATTGCCGTCCACGTCACGTATAAACATAGGATAGATGGGAGCGATGAAGTTGGCCACGTACGAGGCATTGCCTGACTGTCCGGTAGACTGCTGCGACTGAGGGCTGTTCATAGCCTCGTAGGTGTACGAAAGATTAGTACCGATTTTGAGCCACTTCTTGGCCTGATACTCGGCAGTGGCGCGAGTGGCCAGACGGTCATAATTAGACTCCTTTATTATACCTTCGTCAGTAAGATATGACGCCGATACCATGTAGTTGAAACGATCGGTACCGCCCGATACGCTAAGGTTGTACTCCTGACGGAAACCGTCATGATAGGTACCTTTCTGCCAGTCATCGGGTATGAAGTAGTTGGTGGCGTCCTTATATCCGAGAGTGGCGTTGGGGTTCATTGTGCCGTCAGGGAGTATGAGGCTCTCACCTTCGGGGATGGTATACATCTGATAGCCGAAGATGTTGCTTGTGCCGGGGCCGGCGTTAATGCCGTTTACCGACCAGTTGTGAGCGAAGTCTTCGTCATAACCCATCGAGAGCACATAGTTGCGACGTGAGTTATAGAAGTCGAGCACATACTCGTCAGGATCAGTGATGACGTCGTAGTTGGGGATCATTCGGGAATTGGCACCCCAACGGGCGTCAAAAGTTATCTTGGCCTCACCTGCGCGACCTTTCTTGGTAGTAACGAGGATGACACCGTTGGCACCGCGCGCACCGTAAAGAGCGGCCGAAGCGGCATCCTTAAGTACGGTTATCGACTCAACGTCCTGCGGGTTGATTGAGCGCATGCCGCCGTCATAAGGTATACCGTCCACAACATAGAGCGGGCTTGTGGAAGCGTTGATAGAGCCGACACCACGTATGCGCACCGTAGGCTCGCTACCGGGTTGACCGGTAGTACTCTGCAGCTGCACACCGGCCACCGTACCTGCAAGAACTTTGGTGACGTCGGTCACAAGACGATCCTGAATTTCGGCTGCATTGACCACCGATGCCGAACCGGTGTAAGCCGACTTCTTGGCCGTACCGTAAGCCACGACCATCACTTCGTCAAGATTGTTTTCGGAATTGTGAAGCTTTATGAGCATGGGAGCGTCGGTTATATCGACCTCCTGAGTGCTCATTCCCACATAGGATACTTTGATTTTTGAGACTGAACGGTCGACACTAATAGTAAAGTGACCGTCAACATCGGTAGCGGTGCCCATACCGCTGCCTCCAACGGGAAGGATAGTAGCTCCCGCGAGGGGTTCGCCGTCGCCGGCGTACACAACCTGACCTTTAACTGTGCGCATCTGGGCCGATGCCGTCACTACAGTCAAGAGTGCGAAAAGTAACAAAAATACTTTCTTCATACTACAATAATTTATTTAGTTCTAAAATGGGGTTTCATGTAACCACCTGATTAGCAGGAAATTACCCCCCCCCAGAAGATTATTGCAGTATTACTGAAAGAGATAATTTTGTCAATAAAACAGAGGACAGACATTAATTATCCTCCATTACAAGCCCCGCATAAATACGAGACAAAACCGCGCCTCCGCGCAATAATTGTGGCAAAGATAACTAAAAAGTATTTAAGATTGCAAAATTCATCAAAAAAAATCTTATTTTTAACATTATGACAGCACAAACCTCATAACAAATTACAAAAAAGCATTAGTACTTATCCATAACATCATAATGATAATCCATCAATAAAAATAATAAGGACCCATATAAAAAACGGAATCAAACGGAGAGTGCCGTTTACTCTGCGTACACGCCTCCTTAAATTAACACATTCGCTGCCTAAATCTTATTTAACAAAACCTTTTGGCTATTACCGTGTTAATATTCTAAAATAAACATTTTCTATTACACACTAAAATTCAAGTTTATGAACACAGCTCCTCTACAAGGAATCAAGGTGATCGACTTCACAGAAGTGCAGTCGGGTCCCTCATGCACACAATTGCTCGCATGGCTCGGCGCCGAAGTAATAAAGATAGAACGTCCCGGAGTTGGTGACGCCACACGTAGTGAAATCCAGTTTGACCCTGACGAACCGAGTTATTACTTCCTGCAGCTCAACTCCGATAAAAAATCACTTGCCTTGGATGCCAAGACTCCTGACGGAAAGGAAATACTTACCAAACTTATTAAGAGTGCCGACGTTTTTATCGAAAACCTTCATCCGGGAGCAATGGACAAACTCGGTTTCAGCTGGGAAGCCGTGCACGCCCTTAACCCGAAGTGCGTATACGGTACCATCAAAGGCTTCCCCTTATCGTCAAAATACAAAGACCTCAAGGCCTACGAACCCATAGCACAAGTGACAGCTGGAGCCGCCTCAACCACAGGATGGTGGGAAGGCCCTGACAACGTGCCAACGCAGTCGGGAGCCGCTCTGGGCGACTCCAATACCGGCATGCACCTCACCATAGGCATTCTCGCCGCCCTGCTTCAGCGTGAGAAGACCGGCGAAGGCAGCTTTGTCTACCAGTCAATGCACAACGCATGTCTTAATCTGTGCCGTATCAAAACCCGCGACCAGCTTACTCTTGACCGCTTAGGCTACCTCACTCAGTTCCCGCAGTATCCAAACGAAAAATTCGGCGACTTCGTTCCACGAAGCGGCAACCAAGAGGGCAGCGGTGTGCTCGGCTGGACTTATAAATGCAAAGGCTGGGAGACCGACCCCAACGCCTATGTATATGTCATACTTCAGCGCGGCGCCAAGCAGTTTGAACTCGCCGCCAAAGCTCTCGGCTTTGAAGACTGGCTTACAAATCCCGACTTCAACACGGCCGACGCCCGCGACAAGCACAAACAGGAAATCTACAAACGTGTCGAGACGTTCACCATCAACAAGACCAAATACGAAGTTACGGAACTCTTGTCGAAAGCAGGCGTACCTGTAGGACCGGTATTGTCAACCAAAGAAATCATGACAGACGAGTCACTTTACGACGGCAATACCCTCGTGCGCATCAACCAAGGCGGTAAAATCGGAGAATTTGTGACTGTAGGAGTACCGTTCACCATATCCAACTACCAGCCGACCTACGGCCCGTGTCCGGAGCTCGGCGGAAATACTGACGAAGTCCTGTCGACACTCGGATATACAGCCGAACAGCTTGCACAATTCAAAGCAAACGGCACCACGGCACCTATGCCCAAGCCCGCAGAACCGGCCAAATAATACGCCTTGCAGGGACTCGATATATGCCACCATAGTGGTGCACGCCGGCAACGGCGCACCACTATGGATTTTTTCAAAGTCAACATTATTAATGATTTAACGTAGTTCAACTATGACACCCGATCCATTAGCTTCAATACCCCATACCGACCCGTCAACCGCCAATCAGGTAACGGGCATGTGGATACTTACACAAGCGCTGAAAAAAGTCGGCATCGATACGATGTACGGTCTTGTAGGCATACCGGTAACCGAATTTGCCTACATCGCACAGGGCGAGGGCATAAGATTTCTCGGCTTCCGCCACGAACAGCAGGCGGGCATGGCAGCGGCCACCCACGGCTTTCTGACAAAAACTCCGGGCGTACTGCTCACTGTATCGTCGCTCGGTTTTCTAAACGGCCTTACCGCCACCACCAACGCTACCGTAAACTGTTATCCTATGATACAGATATCCGGTTCAAGCGAACGGCCGCCCATCGACCTTATGCAAGGTACTTACGAAGGTCTCGACCAGCTCAACATAGCCAAACCGCTTGTCAAGGCCGCTTACCGTATAAACCGTCCGGAGGACATAATGACCGGCGTTGTAAGAGCTTACCGGGCAGCCGTATCGGGACGTCCCGGCGGTGTATACCTTGACATAACCACCCCGTGTCTGGGTGCAGTCATGGACCGTGCAGCCGCCGAAGCCACCCTATACACTCCGGTAGACACATGTCCGCCGATGATACCGTCGCAGACTTCCGTAGCCCGCGCCATGCAGCTCCTCGCATCGGCCAAGAAGCCGGTCATACTTCTTGGCAAAGGTGCCGCTTACGCTCAGATCGACGACAAAATCAAAAAGTTTGTGGAGAGTACCGGCATACCGTTCTATCAGATGTCAATGGCCAAAGGCCTTCTTCCCGACAACCATCCTCTGAGTGCCAACTCCATGCGCAGCGCATTCATGGAACAGTCCGACGTAGTGGTGCTTGTCGGAGCACGCCTCAACTGGCTACTGTCACGCGGCCACGGAAAATGGAATCCCGCAGGTAAATTCATACAGCTCGACATAGATCCCGAAGAGATCGACATCAACCGGCAGATAGCAGCTCCCGTAGTAGGCGACCTTGAGTCGTCGATCGACGCCATGCTCGCCGCCCTACCTTCATACAAACTGTCGATGGACCCTGAATGGGTACCGTACATACAGTCACAGAGCAAGCTGAAAAATGAGAAATTCATGCAGCGTTTCGTAGCACAAACCGTGCCTATGACACACTGGAGCGCCCTAAGTGCCGTAAGAAAGGTGATGGCACAGAATCCTGACGTGATTCTTGTCAACGAAGGGGCCAACACTCTCGACGACACCCGCGACGCCATCGACATGATGCTGCCGCGTCACCGCATAGACTGCGCCACATGGGCCATAATGGGCATGGGCATGGGTTCGGCCGTAGGAGCTGCCGTAGCCACCAGTAAGTCGGTTGTAGCCATAGAGGGCGACAGCGCGTTCGGCTTCAGCGGTATGGACTTCAGCACCGCATGCCGCTTCAAACTCCCCGTCACTGTAGTCATCTTCAACAACGGAGGCATATATAACGGTATCGGCCAGAACCTCGGCAAAGACGGTGATCCGGCGCCGACCACTCTTAATGTCAATGCACGTTACGACAAACTCGGCGACGCCTTTGGCGCCCAGACCTACTATGTGACCACCCCCGATGAACTTGAAAAAGCTCTGACCGAGGCCATAGCGTCTAAAAAGACGTGCCTCATCGACGTGCAACTCGCCGCCGACTCCGGCAAAGAGAGCGGACATATAGGATATCTAAATCCGGCCACACTCTTCCCCGTCAACGTATAACACGACGTATAGCCCGTAAATACACATATCCTAACATTTAATTCACTTTATTATGTCACATATCATATTATATGCCATAGTCCCTATTATCGTGGTGATGCTCGCCGGATATATCGCAGGGAAAAAGGGTGCGTTCAGCGCCACCGACGGTAAGGCATTCAACAAAGTCGTGCTTGACTTCGCGTTGCCGGCAGCCCTGTTTGTGTCAATAGCCGACGCAGACCGCTCAATGCTCGTAGCCGACATAAAGCTGTCGATCATATCGCTTGTAGTGATCATGTTCTGCTTCATGCTCGTGTACTATATCTATAAATACGGCTTCAGAAAAAGCGGAGTGACTCAGGCCGACGCCGCTGTCATGGCCCTTATCAACGGTTCACCGACCATCGGATTCCTCGGTTTTGCCGTACTGGAACCGATTTTCGGCACCAACGCTTACGTAGCTCTCGTGGTAGCCATAGTAGGTATCGTGGTAAACGCCGTAGGTATTCCGGTAGGTCTGTCACTGCTAAATGCAGGTAACGAAAAAGCCCTTGCCAAGAATGGCGGCAAAAAGCCCAATCCTTGGAAGCCGGTAATACATGCTCTTGAACAGCCTGTGGCATGGGCGCCTATACTTGCCGTAATATGGGTACTTGTAGGTTTGCCTTGGCCGAAATGGGCAAGCCCGTCATTTGACCTTATCAAGGGGGCCAACGCTTCAATGGCTGTATTTGCCGCCGGTATAACACTGTCATCGGTAAAAATAAACATCAACTGGCAGGGCATACTCGGTGTCATCCTAAAGTTGATCGTGATGCCCGCCCTTCTGCTCATCGTAGGCCTTATCTTCAAGATGTCGCCTGAAAACCTCGCCATGCTTGTCGTAGCCGGCGCGCTTCCTCCGGCATTCTCCGGCATCATCATCGCCGACGAGTACAACTCATATGTCGCTACCGGCACCTCGTCGCTTGCCATATCGGTGATACTCTTCATGGTTTTCTGCCCGCTATGGATATGGATTACGGAACTGTGTGTAGGACCGATACCCGGAATTTCGCTCTAATACTATAATTATTCTACGACAGACGCGGGGTCAATCTATGGCCTCGCGTTTGATTCAAAATAAAATCAAACTACAACTTACACCATGGCAGCAATAAAAAAAATCATCGACGGATCCACCGCAGCGGCATATGTAGCCTATGCATTCAGCGACGTAGCCACGATATACCCCATAAGCCCAATTGCCGAGATGGGCGACATAGCCGACCGCTGGCGCATAGCGGGAGTTAAAAATATTTTCGGGACAACTATGGAGGTAAAGGAGCTCGAGTCGGAACTCGGCGCCGCCGGGGCCACACACGGCGCCCTCGCCGCCGGAGCTCTGGCAACAACGTTTACCGCTTCACAAGGTCTGCTGCTGATGATACCCAATATGTTCAAAATCGCCGGCGAGTTACTGCCGGGGGTGTTCCACGTAGGATGCCGTTCGGTGGCAGCCCATGCACTGAGCATATTCGGCGACCATCAGGACATAATGGCTTGCCGCACCACAGGTTTCGCTTTTCTCGGATCGAACTCCGTTCAGGAAGCGCACGACATGGCTATCGTGGCCCACTTGGCGGCGATAGAAGGTTCGCTACCCGTAGTGCACTTCTTTGACGGATGGCGTACATCAAACGAAACTTCGACGATAGAAATGGCGAGTTACGATGACCTGAAAAAACTTGTTGTCATGGATAAGGTGAAAGCCTTCAGAGCCCGGGGACTCAACCCCGAGCATCCCGTGCTGCGAGGCTCGGCACAGAACCCCGACGTATACTTTCAGAACCGCGAAGCAGCCAACCGCTACTATGACGCATTTCCTGCCATAGTCCAGTCTTGCATGAACCGGGTAAATGCGCTTACAGGACGGAAGTACGGGCTGATGGATTATGTAGGCGATCCAGAGGCAGAACTTGTCATTGTGTCGATGGGCTCAAGTTGCGAAGTCATCGAAGAGACCATAAAGTATCTTGCCGCAACCGGCTATCAACACAAAACGGGACTTGTGAAAGTAAGGCTGTTCCGGCCATTCAGCGACGAAGCTCTACTAAAAGCCATACCCGGTACAGCAAAAGCGGTAGCCGTGCTTGACCGAACCAAAGAGCCGGGAGCGGAGGGCGAACCGATGTACCTTGACGTGTCATCGGCGCTGCGACGCGCAGGCCGTCAGATAAAGGTTATCGGAGGCCGCTACGGACTAAGCAGCAAGGAGTTTGACCCTTCGATGGTAAAACGCATATATGACGAGCTGGCATCTCCACGTCCGCTTGACGGCTTTACCATAGGTATAGACGACGATGTAACCCACCGCTCGCTCAAAATAGCCGACCGCATCATCCCTGATGACGGATGTGTACTGAAAAGCATATTTTACGGCATGGGGTCAGACGGTACCGTAGGAGCAACAAAGCAAGTGGCCAAGATTATAGGACAGACCGAAGGTTTTTACTCGCAGGCATTCTTCAACTACTCTGCCAAGAAATCGGGAGGCTATACAATATCGCAACTTCGCATAGCCCGTCAGCCCGTCAAGGCGGAGTACTCAATCGAGTCGGCCGACTACATATCATGTAACAAGAACATGTACGTCAAGCGGTTTGACCTCGTCGGCAATCTGCGCTGCGGGGGCATATTTGTACTCAACTCTTCATGGACTGCCGAGGATATGGACTCCGTACTGCCGGCTTCGCTGCGACGCGCCATAGCCGCTCGCAAAGCCCGGTTTTACAACATTGACGCCATAGCCATAGCGCGCAAAAACGGTCTCGGAGTGAAGATAAACATGATTATGGAGACGGTGTTTTTCAAGCTAACCGGCATCATACCGTTTGACGAAGCCATGAAAGCGCTATGCGACGAGATTACCGCCACATACATGCACGAAGGAGCCGAAATGGTCAACCGCAACATAGCCGCGCTTGACCTCGTGGTCGATGCCATAACGGAGATAAACTACCCCTCGACATGGCTGAATGCCACAGATGATACCACCGGCCAATCGGCGGAAACCTCGCTGCCCCCGTTTATCCGCAACGTGGCTCGTCCCTGTCTGCGTCTTGAAGGCAACATGCTGCCTGTATCGGCTTTCTCTCCCGACGGCTCGGTACCGCCGGGTACCACCGCCTATGAAAAACGGACCATTGCCATCAACATACCGAGGTGGGACGCTACAAAATGTGTGGAGTGCACCGAGTGCTCGCTTGTATGCGCACATGCCGCCATACGTCCTTATCTGCTCACACCCGAAGAGGCGCAGAACGCTCCGGAGGGCTTCGTCACCCGGCCCGCGTCAGGCAAACTTAACGGCTACAGATACCGCATTCAGGTATTTCCTCATGACTGCACGGGTTGTGGCTCCTGTGCAGTGATATGTCCCGGACATGCCCTAACCATGGTACCTATTGAAGAAGACCTGCACACACAGGAACCTCTTCTGCAGTATGCGCTCGACAATGTGGCACTTAAAGAGGGCGTCGTGCCGCGTGCCACAATAAACGGATCGCAGTTCTATCAGCCGCTGTTACAATTCTCGGGAGCATGTGCCGGTTGCGGCGAGACACCATACGTGAAACTGTTAACACAGCTGATGGGAGAGCGCATGATCATAGCCAACGCCACCGGCTGCAGCTCCATATGGGGCGCCAACTTCCCGAGCAATGCCTATTGCACCAACACACGCGGTCAAGGTCCCGCATGGGGCAACTCGCTCTTTGAGGACAATGCGGAGTACGGTTATGGAATGGAAGTAGCCGTGACACAGCGCCGCAACCGTCTTGCCGAACTCATACGCGCCGCCGTGGCCGACCAATCAACTGACGCCGCAATTAAAGCAGCCATGCAGAAGTGGCTTGGCGCATTCAATGATCCGACAGCTTCGGCTGAAGCCGGAAATGCCATAATGCAATTGCTGCCTAATGACAACTCCGCAGCCGAAATCAGGGAATTTTCCGATATGTTTGCCAAAAAGAGCATATGGGCCATCGGAGGCGACGGCTGGGCCTATGACATAGGATTCGCCGGGCTTGACCACGTACTCGCTCAGGACCGCGACATAAATCTGCTTGTCATGGACACAGAATGCTACTCCAACACAGGCGGACAGACGTCAAAAGCCACGCCTCTGGGAGCCGTAGCCAGATATTCGGCCGACGGCAAGCGCACGTTCAAGAAAGATCTCGGCCGCATGATGATGACATACGGCAACGTGTATGTGGCATCTATAGCGCTCGGGGCCAATTATATGCAGGCAATAAAGGCCTTTGTTGAAGCCGACGCCTATCCCGGCCCGTCGATAGTCATAGCATACTGTCCGTGCATAAATCACGGCATAAGAGCCGGCATGGGCAACAGCATTGTAGAAGAGCGCAAGGCGGTCAAGTCGGGCTATTGGCCTTTGTATCGCTATGACCCGCGACGAAAAGCGCAAGGGCTACAACCGCTGCAGCTAGACAGTTCAGCACCCGACGGCTCTCTCCTTGACTTCATCAACGGCGAGGACCGCTATGTCGACCTCAAGATGCTTGACGCAGAAGAGGCCGCAGTACTACAGCCTGAACTGAAAGAGCACTGCGACCTCCTGTACGATATACTTCTCAAACAGTCACAAGGAAATCAAATTTCCTGACCGTCATGTGAATCAAACCTTATTTCTGCGCCGGAGGAGTGATGCCTTCATCTTTGGCTCGCTTCTCCATGCGCTGTATGCGCTTGTCAAGATCGGGGTGTGACGAAAAGAGCTGATTGATTTTGCTGGTCTTGCCTATGCCCTGCTCCTCCTGAATGGCCTTAAGACGCTTGAATGACATCGACATAGCCCAAGGGTTCTTGCCATTGTCCTTCAGGAAGTCGTAGCCATAGTCATCAGCCTCGTTTTCCTGCTTCTGCGAGAACTTGGCATTGGTGAGAGCCTCACCGAGGTCGCCGAGCTGGGAGTCGGTAAGAGCTGCGGCGGTGCCGCCCGTAGCGCCCACACCATCTTTCAGAGCCGATGCGAGAAGTGCAGTCTTGAACGCCTTCTTGGAGTGCTTGTTGGCTACGTGGCCTACCTCATGTCCGATGACACCGAGAAGTTCTTCATCACTCATGATATCCATCAGCGCGGCAAACACACGCACACTACCGTCGGCACATGCAAACGCATTCACGTCCACTACCCAGTAAACCTTAAAGTTAAGCGGAGTGCCGTTGACTGAAGTCAGGCCTTCGGTCAGCTTGTTAAGACGCTGCGTATAAGGATGATCAGGCTCGCATACCTTATTGTGGGTATCCATCCATGTAATGTACTCTTTCACATAGTTGTTCATGTCCTCATCGGTCAGCGTCACAGCCTCACCTACTTTCTTGGCACTGTTTATGGCCTTCTTAAGATTGAACTGCGCCATAGCGGGCATAGCCAGCGCCAGTGCAGCAAATACACAAAGTAATTTAGCTATCTTTTTCATGAAAGGTTTATTATTAGAATTACGCTGCAAAGATACACCATTTAATCCATACACCCCAAATATTTTCCCGGCCTTAACAATACCCGCACCCACCACCGTAGAGCCGACATGGTTTCAATGATTTCGGCATTCATGCCCACTACGTTTACATTGTCGGACTGCGCAGCCATTTAATATTCAAAAACATTCCATTACACGTCGACCGTTACAGAATTTTCCGTAAATTTGTCTTTGATGATTATAATGACGTGACTGCCAGTCTATATTTTTGCCAGTCAAACTTGAATTTTCGATTAATCACTTTTTCAATAGCCTGATTTTCAATCACAATTATACAAACATGAATAAAACGGTTTATTACTCAAGAATCGACTGGTGGGCATGGCTGTGTCTACTCTTTGTACCTTTACTAATGTGGATTACAGCCATAGGCCAGCCATGGTGGTACGCCGTTTTTATATGTGGCGGCCTGACGGCATTGTGTGCAGCCGCATTATTCGGTTGCCGATACGAGATCGACGGTGACGAGCTTGTCATATATCAATTTTTCCAGCCTACACGACTGCCCATTTCCAAAATAAAGAGTGTGAAAAAGACCACAGGCTATCTTGCGACGGCAGCAATGTCAAGCAGACGTGTCTCGATCAGCTTCACCGACCGTTCGGTCCTGAAGAGTTACGCTCCGCTTGAAATATCGCCTAAAGACCGCGACGCATTCATAGCCCGACTAAAAAGCATAAATCCGGATATCATCTAATCAAACGCTCCCGCGGCGGTCTGGATGGCCATAGGCAAAACTAAAAAACGCAGGCCATATAAATGCCCGGAAAGACCGGAAGTTTTGTTATAATATCCAAATTAGCTAACTTTGCGTAATACGACATCATTGCAACGTAAACCCATATGTTTAAAAGACCTCTTATCACATTCATCGCCGCAATCGCGGCCACAAGTGCGGCAATCGCCTGCACAAGTCTCATAGCCACTCCGGGCGCGACGGCCGACAACAGCGTCATGATAACATACGCAGCCGACTCCCACAACCTGTACGGAGAGCTGTATTCGAAGCCTGCAGCCGACCATGCTCCCGGCGCAATGCGCGAAGTACGCGACTGGGATACCGGCCGATACCTCGGCGAAATACCGGAAATAAGCCATACCTACGCAACCGTTGGCAACATGAACGAACACGGGCTGGCCATAAGCGAAAGCACTTGGGGCGGCCATGAGGAGCTCGTCGACACCACAGGCATAATAGACTACGGTTCTCTCATATACATAACGCTGGAGCGAGCCAAAACCGCCCGCGAAGCCATAAAAGTCATGACCGATCTTGTGAACAAGTACGGCTACGCAAGCTCAGGCGAGTCATTTTCGATAGCCGACGGCAAGGAAGCATGGATTATGGAGCTTATAGGCAAGGGCTCCAAAGAGAAAGGTGCCGTATGGGTGGCCCGACGCATACCCGACGGCATGATATCGGGCCATGCCAACCATCCGCGCATCCATAAGTTTCCGCTCGATGACCCCGAGACTCTTTACTCGCCCGACGTCATCGACTTCGCACGCAAACAAGGATACTACAAGGGCAAGGATAAGGACTTCGACTTTTCGCTGGCCTATGCAGTGACCGACTTCGGGGCACTGCGCGGATGCGACGCCCGCGTATGGTCATTCTTCAACCGCCACGCATCGGGCATGGACAAGTATCTGCAGTGGATTAACGAGGGCGACACCGAAGCCGTGATGCCGCTATGGGTCAAGCCCGACAGCGCTCTCACTGTACGCGATATGCAGTGGGCCATGCGCGACCACTTCGAGGACACGCCGTTCGATATGACACAGGACATAGGTGCCGGTCCTTTCAAGGTGCCTTACCGCTGGCGTCCGATGACATTCACCGTTGACGGCACGGAGTACACTCACGAACGCGCCATAGCCACCCAGCAGACCGGCTTCACCTTCGTGGCCCAGTTGCGCGACCAAGTGCCCGCACCCATGAAAGGCATACTGTGGTTCGGCGTCGACGATGCCAACACTTGCGTGTATGTACCCATATATTGTTGCGTGACCGAAGTACCCTACTGCTACGCTCACGGCAACGGCGACATGCTCACCCTGTCGTGGGATGCCGCATTCTGGGTACACAATTATGTAGCCAACCAAGCCTACAACCGCTACTCGCAGATGATACCCGACATACGTCGGGTGCAAAACTCGCTTGAGGACGCCATGGAGCAGGCTGTGGCCGAGACCGAGGCACAAGTCATGTCGTTGCCGGCAGACCGTCAGCGCCGCGAGCTGTCAATGTTCAGCGACTATTGGGCCAACAGGGCCACAAGGGAATTCAAGCAGCTCGGCGACTATCTGTTCGTCAAGTATCTTGACGGCAACATAAAGAAAGAGACATCACCCGGAGTATTCAAACGCACTCCCGAGGGACAGTGCGAGTATCCGCAGTTTGGCGGTTACTCCGACGAGTACTTCCGCTCTGTAGCCAATGATGCCGGCGAACGCCTGAAAGTAAAACAACCCGAAAAGATCAAGTAACATATGTCACGCAGCGATGACGAAATGCCCGGAGTGACCCTCCTCGGCAATCAAGGAGTCCAATATCCCGACCGATATGCTCCGGAGGTACTGGAGACGTTTGTAAACAAACATCCCGATAACGAGTATCTCGTGACATTCACATGTCCCGAGTTTACATCTTTATGCCCGAAAACAGGCCAGCCCGACTTTGCCAGAATCATAATAAGCTACATACCTCGCGAAAAAATGGTGGAGAGCAAGAGTCTCAAGCTCTATCTGTTCAGCTTCCGCAACCATGGAGACTTTCATGAGGACTGCGTCAATATAATAATGAAAGACCTTGTGAAACTGATGGACCCGAAGTATATCGAGGTAACCGGATTATTCACACCCCGCGGAGGCATAGCGATATATCCGTTTGCCAACTATGGTGACGCAGAACATCAGAACATGGTGAAAGCACGCATGCTGGCATCGTTCCGCAATGACTTTTAACTGCAGTTAAAGATATTACAATGACCAAAGAGAAAGACGCTTTGATGGTGCTGTCGGGAGGCATGGACTCGACCACCATGTTATATGACCATGCCGACAGCATAGCTCTTGCGGTAACATTTCATTACGGCTCCAATCATAATGAACGTGAAGCAGTATGCGCGCGCTACCACTGCGAGCGGCTCGGCATCGAACTTATCGAGATAGACCTTGCCTTCATGGGCCGACACTTCAGCAGCGCATTGCTGAATGGAGCCGACGCCATACCCGAGGGCCATTATGCCGACTCCAATATGAAAGCTACGGTAGTGCCGTTTCGCAACGGCATCATGCTTGCAGTAGCTGCCGGGCTTGCCGAAAGCCGCGGACTGCAGGCCGTGATGCTCGCCAACCATGCCGGCGACCATTCCATATACCCCGACTGCCGGCCCGGATTCGTAACAACCATGGGCGCCGCCATAGCCGCCGGCACTTACGAACACATCGAACTGCGCGCTCCATACACCGGCATGACCAAAGGCGAGATAGCCTCACGCGGAAAAGCTCTCGGCATCGACTATTCCAAAACCTACTCCTGCTATAAAGGCGCAGAAAAACACTGCGGACGTTGTGCCACATGCGTGGAGCGCCGTGAAGCTCTTGCCGAAGCGGGAATAACCGACAATACCCCCTATGAGGATTGAGACTCGGCGCAACTGCCGTTTTAAACGGCTTTCGTGAGGCCAATTAATAAATAAATGCTTAAATTTGTGTAATTTTAAAAGTATTCGAGCTATGAAGTATATTTTAGGCGCATTGCTTATTGCCTGTGCCGCAACCGAGATTTCGGCCGACAACAAGATTGTAAATCCTGACAGCACCGGGTTCAAGTTCACTGACGTAAAGGTTGTCAAGACAACTCCCATACGCGACCAGAATCAGTCGGGTACATGCTGGTGCTTCTCGACCAATTCATTTCTGGAAGAGGAGATGCTCCGCAAAGGAGGCAAGGAGGTAGACCTGAGCGAAATGTTTGTAGTGCGCTACTGCTATCTTGACAAAGCACGCAAGTATGTGCGCATGGACGGCAACGTGAATTTTGCCCAAGGAGGCGCGGCTCATGACGTCCCCTATGTCATAGAAACTTACGGCATAGTGCCTGAAGAAGCCTATCCCGGTCTTAACTACGGTGAAGACAAGCACGTGCACGGAGAGCTGTCGGCAGTACTGAAAGCATATCTTGACGCCATCATCAAAGTGCCAGACCGTCGTCTGTCCACCGCATGGGAAGACGGCTACAACGCCATCCTCGACGCTTATTTCGGAAAACTTCCCGAAACTTTCACATACGAGGGCAAGACATATACACCCAAAAGCTTCGCCGAGTCGCTCAACATCAGTCCGTCAGACTATGTGGAAGTGACATCATTCACCCACCATCCTTTCTACAAGCCTTTTGCACTTGAAGTAGCCGACAACTGGCTATGGGGCACCATGCAGAACGTGCCGCTCGACGAGCTTAAAGCCATCGTCGACAATGCTATTGACAACGGATATCCAGTAGCTTGGGGCGCTGACGTAAGCGAAGGTGGCTTCAAATGGCGCAAAGGCTATGCAGTGATGCCCGTCGAAAAAGGCGCCAAGGACCTTACCGGAACTGAACTTTCACGATGGGTACAGCTTAGCGACAAAGACCGTGCAGACGAGCGCTATGACATAAACGGACCTGTAGACGAGGTTGAGGTTACCCAAGAGTCGCGTCAGGCCATGTATGACCGCAAAGAGACTACCGACGACCACGGCATGGTCATTGTAGGACGTGCCGTAGACCAGAAAGGCAACCGTTACTATAAAGTGCAGAACTCGTGGGACACCAACCAGCTCTATAACGGCTTCATCTATGTTTCAGAGCCTTATCTGCTTGCAAAGACAATGGATATAATGGTGCACCGCGACGCCATCCCCGCCGAAATTTCCAAGAAATTCAAGCAATAACGCCATACTATGTCAGCAATAACACCCTTTAATGAACGCACGGCACTTCTCCTCGGAGAAGATGCCGTGGCGCGTCTTGCGGCCTCACGCGTGGCAGTGGTCGGCATAGGGGGTGTCGGAGCATACGCCGTGGAGATGCTTGCACGGGCCGGAGTAGGTCGCCTGACATTGATCGACGGCGACTGCGTGTCGCCCGGCAATCTCAACCGTCAGCTTCCTGCATTGCATTCAACCATCGGCATGCCCAAAGCAGAGGTCATGAAAGAGCGAGTTCTCGACATCAATCCCAGTTGCGAAGTCACTGCCGTCAAGACATTTATAAAGCCAGACGACGCCGGCGACTTCGTAGAAGGTCACGACTTTGTCATTGATGCCATCGATGCTGTAGCCCCGAAAGTAGCTCTGATCGAATACTGCTACCGCCATAAAATAGATATAATCGCCTCAATGGGAGCAGGCGGTCGCACCGACCCCACCCAACTGAGATACGCCGACATATCCGATACTTTTCATGACGGCCTTGCACGCGAAGTAAGACGCAGGCTTAAGCGCAACGGCATAACCTCAGGAGTTAAAACCGTATTCTCCACCGAACAACCTCGCCGCACAGCATTGTTATACACTGACGAAATCGAATTCAAGACATCGTCATACGGAACCGTGGCATGGCTTCCGTCAATGTTCGGCATGATGCTCGCCGCCTATGCCGTAAATAGACTGACAAAATCATGATAACCGTACGCGACATATCAAAGAGCTACGACTCGCTAAAAGTACTGTCAGATGTTAATCTCGACATCAATAAAGGTGAAGTGGTGTCCATAGTAGGCCCGAGCGGAGCCGGCAAGACAACATTGCTGCAGATTATAGGCACTCTCGACCGCCCCGATACAGGTACCGTAAAATACGACGGCGAAGATGTGCTGGCGATGAAAGATTCACGCCTTGCCAAATTTCGCAACCGCAATATAGGATTCGTATTCCAGTTTCATCAGCTTCTGCCTGAATTTACCGTGCTTGAGAATGTGGCCATGCCTGCTCTGATAGGAGGTACCGCCCGAAGCGAAGCGTTTGCCCGCGCCCGCAAGCTGATTGACTATCTGCATCTCTCCGACCGCTCCGACCATCGTCCCATGGAGTTGTCGGGCGGTGAGCGTCAGCGTGCCGCAGTGGCCCGTGCACTCGTCAATAACCCGCGCGTAGTATTGGCTGACGAACCGTCAGGCAGTCTTGACACAAAAAACCGCAACGAACTACACCGGCTCTTCTTCGACCTCCGGCGCGATATGGGGCATACGTTTGTCATAGTTACACATGACGAGTCGCTCGCCGCTGACTGCGACAGAGTGATACACATGCGTGACGGTTACATAACAACCATACAAAACAATCTGAAATGAAATTACTGCGCCGGCACATACCCCTGACGGTTATCATGCTTGTCTCCCTTCTTTCATGCAGCGACGACAAGAACTACAACGACAGCGCAATGTACAGCGACATCGTCACCATAGCCTCGACCGCGGAAGAGCAAGGAACGGTGTTCAAGTTCCGCCGTTACGACGACTCGCCCGAAATAACTCTTACCGACCCCCGATTAACTCTCAAGAAAGACTCCGAAGGTCTTCGTGTGTTATTGCGCTACTATTCCGAGTCGGGACAACCCTACACATCGGGCACCATCAAGACTCGAGCGGTATCCGCCATAAATAATGACACGACTATTATAAGGCCCGTAGAGCGCTACAACTGGGACGCCACGCCGATATACCTGCACTCTGTGTGGCGCACCGGAGAATACATAAACATGCACCTCAGAGTGGAGTATTCCGAAACACCGCGATACTTCAATCTGCTTGTCGACTCACTCACTCTCGAAGATCCAGTGCCCCAGCTATATTTGGTTCACGACAAAGGCTCCGCTCCCGATAATTATCTGATGGAGATTTACGCCTCGTTCAATATAGACAATGTATGGTCGCAGCCCACATGTGAAGGCATAGACATACACATTAACGACAGCAATCTGCCCAAAAACCTATATAAATTCAAGAAACAGTAATCACAAAAACATAAAATCAAGATGGAAAATAACAACAAGAATGAAATAAAAATCGACATAAACCCCGAAACGGCACGCGGCCACTACGCCAACCTCGCCATGATAGCCCATTCTCCTACAGAGTTTGTGATCGATTTTATAGCCCTGATGCCCAATATGCCGCAGGCCAACGTACAGAGCCGCATAATCATGTCGCCTGAGAACGCCAAGCAACTGCTTTTTGCCCTGCGCGGCAATATCGAGCGCTATGAAAACAGCTTCGGCGTAATTGAGCCCAAACGCCCCAAAAACGGTCCCAACAGCGATATGAACAATCCGTTCAAAGCATAAGAACATTAACGACACTTCAGCTATGAAACAAAACGACTTGACGATATACAACTCCATTTCCCGCAACAAAGAACGCTTCATACCAATACATGAAGGACGTGTAGGCATGTATGTATGCGGTCCTACAGTATATGGCGAAGGTCATCTCGGACATGCACGTCCGGCCATAACATTCGACATTCTTTACCGCTATCTCTGTCACCTCGGCTATAAAGTGCGTTATGTACGCAACATAACCGATGTAGGACATCTTGAGCACGATGCCGATGAAGGCGAAGACAAGATAGCCAAAAAAGCGCGCATAGAGCAGCTCGAACCGATGGAGGTGGTACAGCACTATCTGAACAGCTATCACAAGTCGATGGAAGCGTTAAACGTCCTGCCGCCGTCAATAGAACCACACGCGTCGGGCCACATAATCGAACAGATAGAATATATCAAGAAAATACTTGACAGCGGCTATGCATACGAAAGCCATGGTTCGGTATATTTCGATGTGCCCAAATACAACCGTGATTTCCACTACGGCAAGCTGTCGGGCCGCAATATCGACGAATTGCTCGCCACAACACGAGCTCTCGACGGTCAGGAGGAGAAACACAATCCGGCCGACTTCGCGCTGTGGAAAAAAGCCGCTCCCGAACACATCATGCACTGGCCATCGCCATGGAGCGAAGGCTTCCCGGGATGGCATCTCGAGTGCTCGACCATGGGTGAGAAGTATCTCGGAACCCCATTTGACATACACGGCGGCGGCATGGACCTGATGTTTCCCCACCACGAATGTGAAATAGCCCAGTCTGTAGCCCACAACGGCAAAGAGAGTGTACACTATTGGATGCACAATAACATGATTACCATCAACGGCAAGAAGATGGGCAAATCACTCGGCAATTTCATAACGCTGAACGAATTTTTCACAGGCACTCACCCTGCGCTCACGCAGGCCTACTCGCCGATGACCATACGCTTCTTCATACTTCAGGCACAATACCGCAGTACTCTCGACTTCTCCAACGAGGCCCTGCAAGGCGCTGAAAAGGCGCTCAACCGCATGCTTGAAGGACGCCGGCGCCTCAACGAGCTTACACCCTCTCAGGAGTCGACCGTAGATGTAAGTCAACTGCGTGGCAAATGCTATGAAGCCCTCGACGACGACCTCAACACTCCCATTGTCATAGCGCACCTCTTCGACGCATGCCGCATAATCAATCAGGTAAACGACGGCAACGCCAAAGCCACTTCCGAGGATATAGCCGAGCTTAAAGAGGTCTTTGATGCATTCCTTTCAGACATACTCGGCATTCGCACCGAAATGCCGGGGACAGACACTGTCGGTGGCGACTCGCTGAAACCATTTGAGGACGCAGTAGATCTCTTACTTGACATAAGAGCAAAAGCCAAGGCCGACAAAGACTGGACCACAAGCGACCTGATACGCAACAAACTCGGAGAAATAGGATTTGATGTCAAAGACACCAAAGACGGCTACGAATGGAGTATTAAAAAATAATAATACGCGGACTGACGTTTGCAGGGTCCTTACGACATCATGACAAAAACCGGCCGATTATGAACACTCTTGAGTTTGCCTCGCTTGTCATGGAGTCGCTCCCCTACGAACCCACGACCCAGCAAGTCGATGTCATAGCGGCTTTGGCCCGCTTTTGCTCGGCTCAGACTCAGGCCGACACCGTATTTCTGCTCAACGGATACGCCGGCACAGGTAAAACGTCGCTGTGTGCCGCGCTTGTCAAGGCTCTCAACACTGTCGGCACTGGTACAGTATTGCTTGCTCCCACGGGACGTGCGGCCAAGGTATTCGGCGCATTTGCCCGACATCCGGCGTATACTATACACAGACGCATATACTCCGTAGGGGGCAACGGCATAAGCGCCGAGCGCAGTGTCAGGCTTGCAGAAAACCGCTCGGTCAATACTGTATTTATTGTTGATGAAGCGTCTATGATAGGCGCAGACTCCTCGACAGGCAATCTGCTCGAGCATCTGCTTCACTACGTATACTCCGGCGTCAACTGTCGGCTTATACTGCTTGGCGACACCGCACAGCTACCGCCGGTAGGATGCGAAAACAGTCCGGCAATGAGTGTCAGGATGCTCCGCGAGGCCGGATTGCGCGTCAACCGTGCCATACTTACCGCCACTGTAAGGCAGACTTCAGACTCGGGCATACTATACAACGCCACCCGTCTGCGACGGGTCATGGGACTTGAAGAGTTACCGGCGCCACGGATGCGTGCGTCATGCTTCAACGATGTGAAATGCATTGGCGGAGAGGAGCTCGAAGACTCCATAAACTCCGCTTATGCGCGCGACGGAGTCAATGACACCATACTGATCACTCGCTCCAACATGCGGGCAACGCGCTTCAATCTCGCCATAAGGTCACGAATACTATACGCTGAGGAGGAGTTGTGCCGCGACGATCTGCTATTGGTGGCAAAAAACAATTATTTTTGGAGCAAAGACGTGAAAGGCCTTGACTTCATAGCCAACGGCGACACGGCTACGGTAGAGAAATTATACGGTACCGAGACTCGGTACAATTTCCGTTTTGCCGACGTAAGGCTGCATTTTCCCGACCGCGATGTATCTGTCGACTGCAAAGTCATACTTGACACTCTCGTCAGCGAACAGGCATCGGCATCACGGTCCGAAATGCTCGAACTCTATGAAGCCATTGTAGACGACCCGTCAGACCCGGAGACCTCCTCGGCCACACGAGCGGCCAATGCCCTTAAAAGCCCTTACTTCAACGCTCTACAGGTAAAATATGCTTACGCCGTCACCTGCCATAAAGCACAGGGAGGCCAATGGAGCAATGTATATATCGATTTAGGCTACATACCCCCAGAGTCCATTGGGCTTGAATTCTACAGGTGGCTGTATACAGCTGTCACCCGCGCCACCAAGACCTTATATCTGCTCAATCCATCCATAGAAGTAGATTAATACCCTCCTGTCAAACACAATACTACAATTACAAAGCTGTTACCAATGGGTGATAATGCTGTACACGGGCTATGATTACGGTTTTGTTTGCATATCTTTGCAGGAAAAGAAACAAAATCAATCGTCACCACATAATGAAATTTAGATACTTCTTAACGCTATCCATAATTTTTTTCGCGACCTTACCGTCGCTGTCCATTGATAAAGAGACGATAATCGACAGCCTGCGCAAAGAGCTTAAACTGGCTAAAAACCCCGATGACAGCATAACGATACTTTACAACATGTATGACTTGTCATCACGCTCAAGGAAAGGAGCCATCGGACGACAGATTTTCTATACGGCAGGCCGTCTAGGACGCACCGACGTACAACTTGATATAATCAGGAACAACACCTCGCTCTACATAACGTCAGACTCAATCATCAACGGTTATGTCGACCTCGTAAGAAAAATGCCTGATTCTGAAGACAAACGGGAGACACTCGCATATATCGACATAACATACAACTCCAACCGCATAAGAATCATGCCGGAATCGAAGCGTCAGGAAGTACTTCAGGAATTCATCCGCGAATACAGCAAGAACCCCGGTATAGATATGTACGATCAGGTCAGACGTCTGTATAAATTATGTGTGTTCCTCGGAGCATCATCACAAGGCGACCTCTATGTGGAGTATCTGACCAAACTCGGCAATCTTATCGACCAGCTGCCATATGAAAACAGCGAGGTCCTGCGCAACATGTATCTCGTGCAGAAAGCCATGATCGAGACCGACAATGACCAGCATGCCAAAGCTGTAGCTTCCGACAAAAGACTGCTTGAGGTAATAAAGCACCTCAAAGACCGGTATGTTTCACAGGGGCGCCTGTACCGCAACTACGACGTCAACGAATACGTGTGCTACAGACGCTTATTGGGCAACTATGCGGCACTGACACCCAAAGACATAGACGAGTACTACAACTGCATATTGAATTTGGTCACATCTAATCCTGATATCAGAAAAGATTTTGAAGATAACCGCCGTGCCGAGATATACTATCTCATCGCCACCAAAAGATACAAAGAGGCCATGCCTCTTCTAAAAAAATATATAGATAAGCCGCAAAACAGTATATTCAAGCGTAAACTGCTTAAATTTTACACCATAGCGGCAAAAGCTACAGGCGACAAAGACGCACTTCTTGCCGCTACGACCGCCTACAATACCCAACTTGAAGATTACATCAGTCTTCAGGCTGCGGAAAAATACAAAGAGCTACAGATCATTTATGACGTAAACAATCTGAAAGCGGAAAAGACCCAAGCTGAGCTTGACCGGCATTCGTCGACTCACACTCTACACAACCGCATACTTGTCATCTCGCTCATAGCGATGGGCATACTTACGCTGCTGCTAATCGTCACCGGACGCCTCTATCTGAAAAACAAAAGGAGTGTGAAAAATCTCGCCAAATCACAGGAGCGTCTTCAAGCTGAAAAGAAAAATCTGCTTCGCACCCAGCAGGATCTCATAATAGCCAAGGACCAAGCCGAGAGCATAAGCCGACTGAAAACGCAGTTTATTCAAAATGTGCGACACGAGATACTTACACCGCTTAACGGCATTGTGGGTTTCTCGCAGCTCATCGCTGACAGCGTGCCTGCCGAACGGCAGGACGAAATGTCGCGTTATACCGACATTATTACCGAAAACAGCGACCAGCTCGTATCGATGCTGGCCGACGCGCTCGACATATCCATGATTGATGCCGGCGAGATGCCTATTAATCTGCAGCTATGGTCATTGAGCGACATATGCCGCACATGCGTCGACAACGTAAAGCATCGCACGGCTCCCGGAGTGAACATGACATTCGTAGATCCCGGCGACAAGTTCAAACTACTGACCGACAGGGTAAGGACAGAGAAAATTCTGACCAATTACCTGAATAACGCTGCCAAATTCACAGAAAAGGGGTCAATCACTCTTACTTACAACGTACTGCGCTCGCAGCGTCAGGTAGTGTTCTCTGTAACCGACACAGGCATAGGTATACCAGAGGCCAAGCATGCGGTCATATTCGAACGCTTCGAGAAACTTAATAATTCAACTCCCGGCACAGGACTCGGACTGCACATATGCCAACTTTCGGCAAGATTGCTCGGAGGCATAGCCAAAGTCGATCCGGAGTATCGTACCGGCGCCCGCTTCCTCTTTATTCATCCGTTGAAAGATGCTTCGGCCGCTGCTCAAGGTACCGACGGCACTTTGTAGTGACGTAAATCGTAAGAATTAGCCTGACGAGTTATAATAACGGCAAGGATGTAATAGGCAGCCGCGAGTACCCACAGCATCATATAAGGCGTTGATACGTCACCAAGTGTAGCTTCATTGGAGTTAATTCCGATGAAACCTTGCATTCCCCAAGTCGCCGGCACAAGGCTGCCAAGCACAAACCACACGGGACTCATGGCATAACGGGGCCATGTAAGACCCGACAGGAACAGAAATATCACCGATGTAAACACAAATACAAGGAATGAGCTTTCGCGTTCTACAACAAGCGGACGGAGCATCTGCCCCATAAATACGGAGGCGAAAAGCATAGGCAGCATAAAAAGCAGGTAGTCGACAGCCTCACCGTAATGAGGTAAACTGAACATCAGCGGCACATAATGAAGTATGTAAACCGTCAGTGGCATGTAAATCGTCACATAGCAGAAAGCCTCACCGAGCAGCGATGCCGACACTGGACCTTTCACAGCCTCCGGATCCACTCCATTGTTTTTGCGACGTCGTTCTCGGCTTCCGCCTCCAAGCATCAGTATACCGAGTATAAGGCTTTGCTGAAGTATCAGTATCACAAGACCTATCATGATAAATGAAGCGAAACCCTGAGTGACGTCGCCGAGGAAAAACGACTCCGTGTCTACAGTATTGCCCATGGCCGACGACACAAAAGCCGCCGGCGAGTTGTTGATAGTATTGGTACGTATGTCGGCACCTAACTGCAACTGTATGTCAGTCATGGCGAATAGCACGCTGCGATAGCGGAGCAACAGGCTCATGTCGCAATACAAAGGCAACACCGCCTGTTCCTTGCGTCCTATCTTCTTTGCGTAGTCCTCGGGTATTACAAGTATCCCGTATACCTTGCGCTCCTTCATCCACCGCCGTGCCTCGCCAAGATCAACGGCATAACAGCTGACTTCGGTGTACTGGTCGGCATCAACCATCCGCGCCAGCTCACGGCTCTCCGCCGTACGAGAGTTATCAACAATGGCCATCGGCACCTTTTCGACCAGTTCCGGATTATAGATCAGCGTGTACGTTACAGGATATGCGAGAGGCAAAGCAAGAAAAAACAGCAGCACTCCCAAATCGGAAAATACCAGACGATATTCGTTGATCCATGTACGAAACAACGTCCTCCACCAGTTCTTTATATTATCGACTATGCTTGACATATTTCTGAATCATTAAGACCTGTAAAACACTCTATGGGATATACACCGGATGCAGACTGCTGCGTTTAAGCTTCCACAACATTGTAAAAGGAGTAAGCAGGAAGAGCAACATAGCTATATACTCCCACCTTACATAATACAGTTCGTAGCCGTTAAGAGCAGTATTTATATATATAAGAAAATAGTAACGTACCGGTATTATGTAGGCAAACACACCTACCATGGGATACATATTCTCGACCGGAAAAGAGAATCCGGCAAGCGAAAACGACAGTATGCCCAAGAGCGACAATATAGACAAGGCAAAACGCAGATTGGGTATAAGACTGCTGACCAAAAGAGCGAAGGCCTGACTTGAAGCCACAAGAAGAAGCATAGCTACAATCATGCCCCACATACTTCCATTGACAGGGAAGCCCCAATAGCCGTAAAGCATACTCTGAATGGCAAGACCCACCACCGAGAATATGACAAACTGAGGTATCAGCTTCCCCGCACAGGCGACAAGTATAGAGCCTCCGGCATCATTCATCCACTGCACCGAAGTGCCTCGTTTAATCTCCTGAAGTATCGAAAACGCCGTAAATTGAAATATTATGAGCTGAAGCAGACAGGGTACAAACGAGTTACTCAGGTATATCGAATAATTGGTCCACGGATTGCCTATAGGATGCTCCTGCGTGGTCACAGGCTGAAGCATGGTGCCGACAAGGTCTTCACTCAGACCGGCACTTACCAATGTCACCTTGGCTATACCTCCCGACGAGGTGACAGCCGTCTGCTTGAATGACTTAAACGACAGTGTGCCCGGCACAAAGTAGGCCATATTGCAATAATAGGTTATGGTTGTCTCACGCCCGGCAGCGGCATCGGCCTGAAAATTACGCGGTATCATGAAAAAACCGAATATATCGCCGCTTTTCAGCAACTTCATGGCCTCATCATAGCTTACCGGACGATAATCGAGACTGACAAGCTCCGAAGCCGACAGATTTCTTGTCACGTTACGTGACGCCGAAGAATTATCAAGGTCCACAATTGCGGTCGGGGCTTTGAGCGGCAGCCCTTCATCCATCAAATCGAGGAAAAAGAAAGCCACAAACATAGGCACGACTATCATACCCAATATGTATATGGGCCGGCTTGTCAGCTGCTTTATTCCGTCTATAAGTGCTTTGCGGATCGACGACATTTCTTTCGTGTTATTACAATTAACAATATTATTTATCAGGTGCAAAATATATTATCGACATGCCGGGACGAAGTTCCGGTATGTCCTCGAGCGGACGTGCCTTTATCTGGAACGTACGGCTGTCCCACCGGCCTGTGGCCTTCGTAGAGCGCCATACGGCATATGTGCCCATATCACGCACATAGTATACCTTGGCCTTTACCTTTCTCTCGTCAAGAGCCGGTATCATTACCTCGATCTCCTTTCCTACAGGAAGGTCGTTAAGCAACGCCTCGCGCACGTTGAATGTAACCCACTTGTCACTGAGCTTCAAAAGGTTCATAATCGGTGCACCGAGCGACACAAGTTCACCTTCATGCGAATATATTATATCAATCTGTCCGTCAGCCGGAGCCGTAAGATACTGATCCTGAAGCAACGCCTCGACCTCCATTATGCCGCCCTGCGCCACGTCGACCATGGCTTTGGCGCTTAACTTATCCTCTTTCTGCGCACCCTCTTTAGCCATCATGTACTGGCTCTTTGCGGCACTCTCACCGGCCACGGCGGCATTATAGGCGGCCTGAGCCTCATCGCGCTTCTGCGCCGATACGACATCCTGCTTAAACAAAGCTTCCATACGGTTGTAGGTCTTCTCCGCTATATTCTTTGCGGCTATCGACTGCTGCCATAAGTCATACGCACTCTGGATAATCTGCTTGCGGGTGCCCGCATCAATCTTTTTGTTCTGGGCGGCCGCGGCCTCCCTCATAGCTTCGGCCTGATACAGCTTGGCCTCGGCGAGCGACGAATGTATATGGACAAGCGTGTCACCTGCTTTCACATTCTGTCCTTCCTGAACATAAAATTGAAGCACACGTCCGGGTAATTTGCCCGATATACGCACAGAGGTAGCCTCGGCCTGTCCCTCTATAATATTTGACTTAGGCTTAAGAAACATAAATCCTATAAGCGCAATGAGGGCCACTACGATAACGACTATAGCGAGTGTGGCCACAAGCGCCGACTCTTTTTTGGTGGAGACTTGATTGGTGGGTTGATCGGTATTTACCATAATAAGAAACTATTTTTCAGTATCGTAATATTGTTCGTAATCCATCGTGCCAAGAACCTTTGACAGGTATACACGACATAGGTTGACGTCGATTTCGGCATCTATATTCTCCGAGTTGGCCTTAAGCCATGCGGTCTGAGCCTCCATGACATTGTCGGTGGTCTGCACACCTTCCTTGAATCCAAGTTGGGCCTGCCGCAGATTTTCATTTGCCTTGGCCAGATTGCTCTGTGTCATAGAGTAGGTCTTCATAGCCTCACCAGCCTTGAACGAAGCCTGACTGACCTGAAGGTCTATCTTCTCTTTCGCATCCTCAATCTGCAGCTTCATTATAGTCTCGTCGACTTTGGCTGAACGGTATTTGTTATAGTTGCCGCCCCAGTGCCAGATAGGTATCGTAAGCATTGCTCCTACTGAAAACGCTCCGTTGAACTTCGTCTTAAAACCGTTGTACATGTTGGGATTGGAAAAAGTGTATGCACCTACAAGCGCCAGATTGGGAAGCATCGACGACAATGCCACCTTACTCTTTTGCTCGGTTATTTTAAGTCCGAGTTCAAGCGCATGCAAGTCAGGACGGTTACGGTACACATCTACCATGTTATAAGTGGTGGCTATGGGTTCCTGTCCGGGTCGCTCGGCATCTTCGTCAACCAACCGTAACTGTGTGTCAACCGGAAGCCCACACAATTGTGCAAGCGCCATGCGCGACAGAGTAAGTCCGTTTTCCACCTTTACAAGATCCACGTTGGCCGAGTTTAGCTTGACATCTACTGTCAAAAGATCGCTTTTCGTCGCCACTCCCTCGTTTATCATAGCCTGAACATTATTGTGCAATGTGTCAAGAAGAGCCACATAACTTGTAGCAAGTTCATGCTTTGCCTTAAGCGACACTACCTGCCAGTAAGCGGCATCAACGGCATATATAATGTCCTCGGCACCGTTCTCATGCATCGAACGCGCAAGTTCTTCGGCATACTTGGTTATCTTGTTCATCGCCACAATCTTGCCGCCCATATATACGGGCTGAGTCAATGTCACCGCTCCGAAAAATACATTATGGATGTCATAGGTCATGGCATCCTTGGGAAGATATGCCACATTTTTAGGAATATACTGTCCGTCAGGACCCTTGACAGGAAGGCCGTCAGGCCCGGTGACAAGATCAAACTGATATCCCTTGCCGTCAAACACCTGTACCGGCAGATGCTGATCAGAGTCAAATATAGATATATTTTTCTGGTTATACGTGTATCCGCCGGCAAAGTCGATCGACGGCAGATAAGCGGCAAACGCTTCCTTTTTCTGATATCCTGCGGCCTTTATACGCTCGGCTTGAATACGCATCTGCTTGTTATTGGCCATCGCCATAGCCCTGCATGAATCAAGCGAGACGGCCTCATCGACGGCCGCTCTCCCCTGAGCTGCGGAAACACCGGCTAACGACACCGGAAGCAGCGACGCCAATATTAGTCGAAGAAAGAATGATCGCATACTATTTCCCTCGTTTTAACATTAAAAAATCGGTTAAGAAAATCTCTGCAAATATAACTTAATTGAACGGCAAAAGGTTTTACCTTCAATGCCTTTTTCGGGTCGTTTTGCACTAATTTTTGGTCACTTTTCCCTGCAACAGAATTTATGCTTATCAATCTTAAAAGAAAAATAAATGGCACGGAAGCTATGCAAAAAGGAGTTAAAATGAGCAACTTTGATGGTGCCCGACGTGTTGTTGAATATGTAAACTATTATTTAAAGAATTATTATGGATACTAATGCTAACATCGCCGCACAGACCTCAAAGGCTGCGGCAGAGATAAGCGTCGACGCAGCAAAAGTCAGCGCACAGGCAGCATCGGCAGCTATCAAGGACGAGACCTCAAAGCAAGTTGAAAATCTTAAAGAAGGGGCTACCGATGCCAAAGACAAGGCAGCCGACGCTCTCGGAAACATAAAGAATCAGGCAGCCGACACACTCGGTAATCTGAAAGACCAAGCATCAGATGCACTCGCTACAGCAAAAGAGAAGGGCGGCTCGTTGATTGACAAACTGAAAGACAAAGCATCGGATCTGCTCGACTCAGGAGCCGACGCCATACACAACCTTGCCGACAAGCTCGACAATTGACCTAACGGCTGCCTGAAACCCGTAGGCAGACATATAAAACAGCCATTCGGCCATAAACCGAATGGCTGTTTTCTTTACTGTTTCCATACAAATCATTAATTTTGCATACATTGATGATATTATCACAGTAACAGTAAATCTATTTTTCAGGCATGGCAATATTCAGCGAAGCAAACATGATTTCCACCGTAGCGGCACATCTTCCTTACGGTCAAAATTTTAAAGCGGGCATACACGCTATTGTAAAAGAAGTAAAGCTCAGACGCTTCTACTCCAACGCTGCCTATGACTCCACCGCCAACCTTATCCGTCCTATGGCCGATGCACCTCTGCTATATATAACCAAGGGCAAAGAATCGACGTTTGACGCATATATAGGTTACTCGGAGGATTGCCTTGTCATCGTACCATGTGAGCAAGAGATGTGGCACTATGAGAATGTCGAGATTGACGAGCCCGACCTTACATCTATGCTAATGCAATTTGCAGTCAATGTGGAGTCGCCGGTAGATCCGCACGACATCCTGCCGATATATCACTTTTCTCAAATTGATAATTGCGAAATAAAAAAGAACTGGGTTGGAGCCTATGTGTGCGCCATCAACTTCGTCAACGGTGATTTTATAAAGATACTTCTACCTCCGTTAGGAGGACTTTTCGGCGGCATGCCCAATCATTCATCATACCGCAAAGCCATATTGGAGCTGTTAATGTCAAAATCACAGCAGCATCCTGCTACCGACTAATGCAGTGATATTTCGGTAATGACCGGCGTCCCGACAGCTGTGTTTATGGCCTCGATAATCTGCGGACGCATAAACGACAGTTCGTTTTTAAGAGCCGCCGATGATATATAGACATGCAGCACCCCCTTGTCGACAAAACGCCGCGTGGTATAACGATTGACTCCCGGCCCCACTATCTCGGGCCACAGGTACACGGCCCGCTGCTCATTGAATCGAACGTCTATGCCGTCGCGCTCGAGATACTCCTTTATTATATCAATAACCGCCTTGGCGTCAGTACGCTTCATTGATGCAGAGGTTTCAACGTTCCCGACTCAACCAGCCACATACGATAATCACCACTCGTGCGCGACATTATCTCATCAAGATGAGTACGGTTAGTATCTGTTATAAATATCTGCCCGAATCCGTCGCGGGTCACGATTTCCATTATGTGCTCTACCCTCGTAGCGTCAAGTTTGTCAAATATATCGTCAAGCAGCAGCATCGGGTGCATGGCACTCGTATCGCGCAGAAATTCGTATTGCGCAAGTTTAAGCGCTATGACATAGGTCTTGCACTGTCCTTGTGAACCGGCTTTGCGCATAGGCATACCGTTAAGCGACATCTCTATATCGTCGCGGTGTATGCCTACAGTCGTGTGACCGAGTATCTCGTCGCGTCTTCGCGCCTGTTCGAAAAGGTCGGTCAGAGTACGCCCCGGCTCGTTAAGCACACTTTCATAAGTCAGCGTCACACTTTCGTTTTCACCGGCTATGGTACGGTAGTAACGGTCAAATATTTCAGCAAGCGTATCGATACGGGCGGTGCGCATACGGTGTATGTAAGAAGCCGAGCGCTCCATCTGTAACTCTAATGCCATATACAGGTTTACGTCGGCAACACGGTCGCGCAACAGTTTATTGCGCTGCTCGAGAGCCTTGTTATAACGTATAAGTTCATCAAGATATACAGGATCGCTCTGCGATATGACGATGTCGATAAACCGACGACGCTCTTCGCCTGTGCCGCGTATTATGTCTATGTCCTGCGGCGATGAGAGCACAAGCGGGAAAGCCCCTATGTGACTTGACAGACGCTGGTACTCCTTGCCCTTGCGCTTAAGGGTCTTGCGGCGACCGCGGGCCATGCCGAGCGAAAGTTCCTCCTCGACCTCCTTGCGTATATAACTCGCCTGAACCATAGCGAAGTCCTCGCCATGGCGCAGAAGCATAGCGTCAGTCATGCCGGTAAAACTCTTGCAGAAACTAAGATAATATACCGCATCGAGAAGATTGCTCTTGCCCATGCCGTTATTGCCCAGAAAGCAATTGACCTTAGGCGAGAAATCAAGCTCCGCATCGGCAATGTTCTTGAAGTTACAGATCTTTATATGAGTAAGATACATGCCTTTAACTGTCGTTTTTTGATTTGCCGGCCAGCATGCCGCAGGCAGCGGCTATGTCCTCGCCGCGCGAGGTGCGTATGGTGGCGGTTATGCCGAGTTCGTTAAGCCGGTCACGGAATGCCGTCATCGTAGAGTCATCGGATGTATGCAGGTCACTGTCGGGTATGGCATGGAACCGTATCAGATTCACACGGCAGTCAAGACCTTTCAACAGACGGGCGAGCGACTGCGCATGACGCAGGGTATCATTTAATCCACCCCACATTATATATTCTACTGACAGACGCCTCTGATGTGAAAAATCATAATGCTTCAACAATTCAAGCACGCTTTTAAGCGGATACGCCTTCTCCACCGGCATCAGCGACTCGCGCAGAGGCGCCGACGGAGCATGTACGCTGATAGCCACATGCACCTTTGTCTCGTCAAGCAGACGCTTCAGCTCGGTGATTTTACCTATCGTCGACACCGTGATACGCTTTGGGCTCCATGCAAGCCCCCACGGAGAGGTAAGAACGGTTATTGCATCAAGCACGGCATCAAGATTATCCATAGGCTCGCCCATGCCCATAAACACGATATTGGTCAGCGACTCGCTTTCAGGTATGGAAAGCACCTGATTGATTATGTCGCCGGCTGTGAGATTGCCGTGGAATCCCTGTCGGCCCGTCATGCAAAACTTGCACCCCATACGACAACCCGCCTGCGACGACACACACAGTGTGGCTCTGTCGCGATCAGGTATATATACCGCTTCGACATCACGACCGCCTTTGCCGTCAAAAAGATACTTCACTGTACCGTCAACAGACCGGGCCGAAGCCTTGGGAGCGGCACGACCCACACAATATCGCCGTGATAGCGTCTCGCGGGCTTTTTTAGACAAATTTGTCATATCGTCGACATCTGCTATACGCTTGACATATAGCCAGTCAGCCATCTGTCGGGCGGCAAACCGAGGCATACCGCATTCGGCCGCTACCTCCTGCAGTCTGTCAATGGTCATGCCCGTCAAAGAAATTTTTGCATCATCCGTCATAATGATACAAAGTTACGCATTTTCCCCTATTGATTTCTAATTTTTTTGATTATCTTTGTACCATATCGTCAATCCCGTGGAAAAGCTCATGCAATACATATGGCAACACCGTCTATGGCCTCGCGTCGACATGTTCACCGTCGACCGGCGCCGAGTGACAGTAATCGATCCGGGACAGTTGAATGCAAACTCGGGACCCGACTTTTTCAATGCCAAAATAAAGATAGGTGACGAGATGTGGGCCGGTGATGTCGAGATACATGTGAAAGCGAGCGACTGGCACCGCCACGGCCACCAAGATGATCCGGCATACCGATCGGTCATACTTCATGTAGTCGGCAAAGACGACACCGCAATAACCCTGAACGACGGACGTGTCATACCGCAGATGCGAATGCCGTGCGCTCCCGACTTCCGACATGCCTACGACAGTCTTGTGACAAAGGCCGGCTGCGGGCTGCCATGCGCCGACGAGATAAAAAGTCTCGACGCCATCTACCTGCACTCATGGCTCGACAGTCTGGCCTACGAGCGTCTTTATGCCAAGACCGACCGTATATCAGGACATCTGAGCCGTATGGCGGGTGACTGGGAGTCGGTATGCTATATAACCCTTGCCCGTGCACTTGGCTTCGGCGTAAACGGCGACCCGTTTGAGCACCTTGCCATGAGTCTGCCACTGCAGTTCATCGGCAAACACAGTGACTCGCAATTGAGCATCGAAGCCTTGCTTTTCGGACAAGCCGGCTTCCTTGACAAAGCAGCCGATGACGACCCCTACATAACTCTTCTTAAAAACGAATACGCATTTCTTTCACACAAGTTCTCATTAAAACGTACGGCCTCTCCGGGATGGAAAATGTCGAGGATGCGCCCGGCCAATTTTCCTCATCGCCGTATCGCTTTTTTGGCCAGTCTGCTCTTTGGAGGCTTCAAGCTGATGTCGCGCATCATCGACGCCACATCGGTCGATAACGTCAGAGCCCTATTCAATATAGAGCTTGCCGGCTACTGGGCACGGCACTATTCGTTCAACAGCCTGCTTGACGAACCAAAAGCAACTGCCTTGGGGAGAAATTCGGTCGACATACTTGTCATCAACGTGGTCGTACCTCTTCTATACGCATACGCCATGAACGTGGATAGCCGAGAACGCGCCGACCATGCCATAAACATGCTGCATGAGCTTAAAGCCGAAAGCAACTCCATAGTGGCGATGTTTGCGTCAAGCGGCATAGAATGCACTGATGCCTTCACTTCACAAGCGCTTATCCAGCTACGCCGCCAATATTGCGAGACACGAAAGTGTCTTTACTGCCGCATCGGTCACCGCATGCTCTCCAAAAGAGCAAAAAACAAAGACTGCATGCAATAATGATATACACCCGTCAAGATGTAAAATATTTCGTATCTTTGGCTATGTCTTAGATTTTCCCGCTCGGCAAAAGCAAATAAATTTGCTTTTGCGCTGGACTTATTCGTATCTTTGACTTTATCTTTAATTTTCAGTATACTCGATTCTTCTTTATAAAATGCTTAAACGATTTATTTTCAATACAATACAGATGTTGATTGTGATGGCGGGACTCATCGCCGGACACTCAGTAGCATTCGCCGGTGAAGTCGCCGTAGGAGCTTCGCGTATTGCCCTCTATCACCCCATGATGGAGGGCAAGCGCGTGGCACTCCTGTCAAATCACACAGGAATCGTCAACGGACGCCACACTCTTGACATAATGCTTGAACACGGCATAAACGTAGTGACACTCTTCTCGCCCGAACACGGCTTCAGGGGTACCGCCGATGCAGGCGAACACATAAAAAGCGGTGTCGATCCTGTGACCGGCATACCTGTCGCATCATTATATTCAGGAGGCAAAAACACTCCTGACCCGAAAGTCATGGAGGACATCGATGTCATAGCCGTCGACCTTCAGGATGTAGGTACACGGTTTTACACCTACTACATAACCATGCTTAACCTCATCGAGGCTGCGGCCCGGCACGACATACCGGTCATAGTACTCGACCGGCCAAACCCGTTGGGCATGAGCGTAGACGGCCCCGTACTCGACATGAGACTACGCTCTGGTGTAGGACGGCTCCCTATACCGGTGCTCCACGGCATGACCATGGGCGAACTGGCCATGATGGCAAACGGCGAAGGATGGTTAAACAGCAGTCTGAAAGCTGACATAACCGTCATACCCTGCACGGGCTACACCCATGCCACCCGTTACGAGCTACCTGTAGCGCCATCACCCAATCTGCGCGACATGACTGCAATATATCTTTATCCTTCATTATGTTTTTTCGAAGGCACAGCGGCAAGTGTAGGGCGCGGCACCGACAGACCCTTCAAGATATACGGCCATCCAGCCATGCGCAACCATAACTTCGCATTCACACCGCAAAGCATGCCCGGGGCTAAAAATCCGCCGCTTCTCGGCAAACGCTGCCTCGGCACGGATCTGTCATCGTCCGACGTAGACTCCATGATATCCGCCGGAGTAAATCTTCAATATATAATAGACGCCTACAGCTCAATGCCCGAAGCATCGAAAGCGCGCTTCTTCTCTCCGTTTTTTGACAAACTGATAGGCAACACCCGGGTAAGGCAGATGATCATATCAGGAAGAAGCGCCGACGATATAAAATCCACATGGGCCGACGAGGTCGTGAAATTCCGTAAGCTTCGAGCAAAATACCTTCTATATCCGGAAAAATGACACCTTTAATAATACTTATTAGCATCATAGCATACTTTGTCGTATTGTTCACCGTAAGCCACTTAGCATCGCGGCAAACCGACAACGACGGTTTCTTCACCGGCAACCGCAAAGCGCCGTGGCCCATAGTGGCCATAGCCACTATGGGTGCGGCCATCTCAGGAGTCACGTTCATAAGCGTGCCCGGCATGGTAGCGGCCAAAGGCTACAGCTACCTGCAGATGGTACTCGGATTCATAGCAGGATACTGGATAATAGCCTTTGTACTTGTACCGCTGTTTTACAGGCGCAACCTCATTTCCATCTACGGATATCTCGGCGAACGCTTCGGATTAAACAGCTACCGCACCGGAGCATGGTTTTTCTTCATATCAAAAATGCTCGGAGCGTCAGTGCGCTTCTTTGTGGTGTGTATAGTCATTCAGGCTCTTGTATGCGACCCGTGGGGCATCCCGTTCAGCGTAAATGTAGCGGTGACAGTATCACTTGTATGGCTATATACGTTTCGCGGCGGTGTCAAGTCGCTCATATGGACCGATACACTTAAAAGCCTCTGCCTGATTCTATCCGTCGCGCTGTGTATATATTTCATAGCCGACAATCTTGACATGCCGGTCACAGGTATAGCGGACGCAATAGGCAGCCATCACTCTTCAAAGATATTTTTCTTTGAAGATCCGGCGGCAGGAACTTATTTCTGGAAGCAGTTTATAGCCGGCATATTCATGGCCATCGCTCTCAACGGGCTCGATCAGGACATGATGCAGCGCAATCTCGCATGCAGCGACTTCAGAAATTGCAGAAAGAATATGATTACAAGCGGCATTATGCAGTTTTTCGTCATAGCGCTGTTTCTAATGCTCGGCACTCTGCTCGTAATATATATCGACAATACCCCGGGCCTTGACATACCGGAAAAAAGCGATGAGATATTCGGACTCGTGGTATCGCATCCATCCCTGCCTGTCATAACCGGCGTTTTGTTTATAACAGGGCTTGTAGCGGCGGCATACTCCGCCGCCGGATCGGCACTCGTGTCGCTTACCACTTCATTCACCGTCGACATACTGGACGGCACCGGCATGGAAGATACCCGTCTGGCACACATGCGTTCACGTGTACACATAGCCATGGCCGTAACCATGGGCTGTGTCATCATACTATTTCATATACTTAACGAGGACGACGCCATAAGCGCCGTGTACACACTCGCATCCTATACATACGGCCCGATACTCGGCCTGTTTGCCTTCGGCATGTTCAGCCGGCGCTCGGTCAACGACCGCATGGTGCCGGTCATATGCATAGCCGCCCCTGTGATATGCTATGTTATAAAACATACTCTCGGCAAAGCCTACGGCTATGAGATGAGCTTCGAACTTATCATACTCAACGCCGTCATCACTTGTGCCGGACTCGCACTCATGTCCACCAAACATACCGAAGCGACAGAAAGCATACAGGCACGATAAACAATTACATCACATATGGCAAAAGACCTCTTCAGCCGCTACATCTGGCTAATCGACACCATCAAACGCTACGGTTCGCTGTCACGCGGGGAGCTCAACAAACTGTGGATACGTTCGCCCTACTCCAACGGTGAGCCTCTGCCTCGACGAACATTTTACTCCTACCGCAATGCCATAGAGGAACTGTTCAAGATAAACATCGAGTGCAATCAGTCAACATTTGAATATTATATCGAGGAGAGTGACGAACACTATGAGAGCGTCATGAACTGGATGCTCAATTCGGCCTCGATAGGCAATCTGCTAAACGATGCCAAAGACATAGGCGACATGATATTTCTTGAAGAGGTGCCATCGGCACGCGAACACCTGTCAATGGTAGTGGATTCGCTCAAAGAGCGCCGTCCTATCAAGTTTTCTTATCAGCCGTATACCCGTATCAATCCCACCCGCGACATAATACTTGAACCGTACTTCCTCAAAATATTCAAACAGCGCTGGTATCTGACTGGACGCAATATCAAGGAGGACACGATAAAGACCTATGCGCTTGACCGCATGATTGAACCGTCGTTGCAGACGACGACTTATGCCATTCCCGAAGACTTCGATGCCGAAGCCTACTTCCACGACAGCTACGGCATAATATTCGACGAAGGACAAGTAAAGCGAGTGGCTATACGTACCGACACGCGTCAGGCAAAATACTTCCGCTCCGTACCGCTGCACCATTCACAGCAGGAGGTACTCCATGACAGCTATTCGATTTTCTATTATAACATCAAAATCACTCCCGACTTCGTTCAGGAACTTCTGTCTTACGGACCTAACCTTACTGTGCTCGGTCCGCCCGAGCTATGCGGCATAATGGTCGATTCGCTTCGCAGAACCCTTGACAACTATATGAAGCCGTCAACATCTTCAAAAGCCTGACCCACCTTTATAATCAGTGTGCCTCCAGCCAGTTCTTACCGGTACCGGCCGACACCACAAGCGGCACACGCCCTTTGTAAGCTCCCGACATGAGCCGGGTCACAATCTCCTGTACTTGCGCAAGTTCATCGGGTACTACGTTGAATATCAGTTCGTCATGAACCTGCATTATCATCTTTGACTTCAGTCCTGTCTTGGCAAACTCGTCGGCGATATTGACCATTGCCAGTTTTATTATGTCGGCCGCCGAGCCTTGTATGGGAGCGTTGACGGCATTGCGCTCCGCATATCCGCGCACTACAGCATTGCGTGAATTTATATCCGGAAGCATGCGCTTGCGCCCCATTATGGTCGTCACATAACCTTCTGACCGGGCCTTCTCTATTGCATCATTTATATAGTCCTTTATATGTGGATAGGTACGGAAGTAACCGTCTATAAGCTCTTTGGCCTCATATCGCGGTATGCGCAGTCTCTGAGCGAGACCGAATGCCGATATACCGTAAATTATACCGAAATTGGCGGTCTTGGCACGGCGACGCTGCTCCTCGGTGACATCCGGCAGATTCACATGATATATCTTGGCTGCAGTCGACTGATGTATGTCTGCATTGGCCACAAATGCCTCTATCATGTCTTCGTCACCGCTTATGTCGGCTATGACACGTAGCTCTATCTGCGAGTAGTCGGCACTCATGATAAGGTCACCCTTGTCGGCTATAAACGCCCGTCTTATCTCACGTCCTTCTTCGGTACGTATAGGTATGTTCTGGAGATTTGGACTTACCGATGATATACGCCCCGTAGCGGTAACGGTCTGGTTGTAAGTGGTATGAATTTTTCCAGTGCGCGGATTAACGAGCGACGGCAACGCATCGACATATGTGGCAAGCAGTTTGCGCATACCCCTTATGTCAAGTATCAGCTCGACTATAGGATGGGCGTCGCGATACTTTTCAAGTATCTCTTCTGTTGTGGAGTAGGCCCCGCGCTTTGTACGTTTGGCATTAGGATCGAGCTTAAGCCGCTCAAACAACACACTGCCCACCTGCGTCGGTGAACTTACGTTAAACGCTCCACCCGCAAGTTCATATACACGGCGCTCCATCTCATGAAGACGGGCGGTGAACTTACGCGACAGTTCGGCAAGTACAAGCACATCCACTCTTACTCCGGTCCACTCCATATCGGCAAGCACCTTTATCAACGGCAATTCGATGTCGGTCATAAGATGATCGAGTCCCGAAGCGGCTATGTCGGCGGATAGCTTGCCATAAAGACGCAGTATGACATCGGCTGTTTCACAGAAAAGCATTATTTCTTCACCGGGCACTATCTTTCCCGCCGATTTTCTGCGTCCCGGCTCTTCCTCAGCATATTCGAGAGTCTTATAATCAAGATACGCGAGAGCCACACGCGGCAGCGAATGGTTCATTTCCGGTTCAAGCAAGTAGTGGGCCACCGAAATATCGTAGTACGGTGATGTCCAACCGATGCCCTCTCGACGCAGCAATATAATGTCACGTTTTACGTCATGGCTAACGACAGTAAGTGAAGGTGTAGTAAATAACGGCGTTATGGCATCCAATATCTGCCGTCGCTGATCAGGAAATACCGGCATGGCTATATATCGGGCTACGCCCGTTTCGGCAGTGACAGCAAGGCCCTGCCATGACGCGGTCATGGCCTCGGCACCAGCCACATAGAACGCCACACCTATACATGACGATTTTATAACCTCGCCTACAAACTGCGATACATCGTCAACAGACGAAAGTTCACGGTAGGAAACCCGCACATCAGCCAATGATGTCGTCGAAGCATCCTGTGTAGTGACAGCCTCGTCGATATTGTCAAACAACGACGGCATAACGCCGTCGCGTTTAGAAACTGCCGTATCTTTAATATTCTCATTCTCGTCATCACCCGATACGGGACCAAGTTTTTTAAGAAACGTGCGAAACTCGAGTTCTGTAAATACTTTACGCAAGGTATTAAGATCACGGTCACCGAGTTTCAGGGCATCCAAGTCAAGATCCACCGGCACATCGGTCTTAATCGTGGCAAGAAACTTCGAGAACTTTATCTGCTCGGAGTTATCGGTTATCTTTTTCTGCACCGCACCTTTGAGGTCATCGACATGCTTTATAAGATTTTCAACGCTTCCCCATATCGATATCAGTTTGGAAGCGGTCTTCTGACCCACTCCCGGACATCCGGGTATATTATCCACAGCGTCACCTTCAAGAGCGAGTATGTCTATGACCTGCAACGGAGTGTCTATTCCGTACTTGTCGCATATCTCCTTAGGACCGCATATCTCCATGTCGCTTCCGCGCTGTCCCGGCTTGAATATGAATACATTGTCGGTCACCAGCTGTCCGTAGTCCTTGTCGGGAGTCATCATATAGGTTGTAAGCCCGCTTTGCTCGGCCTTACGCGACAAAGTGCCTATCACATCGTCAGCCTCATATCCGGGCACCTCCACCACAGGTATGCCGTAGGCTTTTACTATCTCCTTGATATAAGGAAGCGACATCGTTATATCCTCGGGCTGCTTGTCGCGCTGCGCCTTATACTCCGGATACGCCTCATGGCGAAACGTAGGTCCCGGCGGGTCAAAACACACCGCTATATGAGTCGGATTTTCACGACGAAGCACCTCGTCGAGAGTGTTGACAAAGCCGAAAACGGCAGAAGTGTTGAAGCCATGGGCCGTAAGGCGTGGCGCCCTTATCAGTGCATAATAAGCACGGTATATCAATGCATAAGCATCAAGTAAAAACAGTTTGTTGTCAGCCATCAGGATATGTATATTAATATATCGATAATAAATTACAGCATAAATATAGCTATAAATTGTAACTTTTACTAATTTTGCACAACAATTTGCCGACATGACGATTTTAGACAACATCCAGCATACAATCGCACCTGAACTACGACAGCTTAACACGCGCATGGTCGATACGCTGTCCACATCCAATGAGATGATGAACGAGATAGTCGGCAACTATCTTAAGACAAAAGGAAAACAAATACGCCCCATACTTGTCATACTAAGCGCGAAACTGCTTGGAGACGTAAATGAAGTGACCATATCGGCGGCGGCGGCGATTGAAATGCTCCACAATGCATCGCTAATACATGATGATGTGGTCGATGACACCCACACCCGGCGCAACCGTCCCACAATAAACGCCATATGGGACAATCATATAGCCGTACTCACAGGTGACTTTTTCACTTCCTGCTCGCTAAGACAAGCTGTAGCGGCCAATGACCTGCGCATAATAAACACTATAGCAGACCTCGGACGCACACTGTCACTCGGCGAGATAGACCAGATAAGCAAGGCACGCCGTCACATACTTGACGAAAAAGCCTATCTTAATATAATAGGTAAGAAAACAGCATCGCTTTTCGTGGCATGCACAAAAATGGGGGGATATTCAGTCAACGCCTCCTGCAGTGACATAGACCGGCTTGGACGCTTCGCGTGGTTATTCGGCCAATGCTTCCAGATACGCGACGACATATTTGACTATTTTGCAGATGACAGCATAGGCAAGCCTACCGGCAACGACCTGCGCGAAGGCAAGGTCACACTGCCTCTGCTATATGCCCTCTCGCGCAATGATCTTCCTGAACGCGACAATATGTACAGGCTCGTTTGCAACGACTCACTCAGTTCAGGCGAGATAGCCCGTCTTATCGACTATGCCAAAGCCGCAGGCGGCATCGACTATGCTTATCGGCGTATGGAAGAGCTCCGCAACGAGGCTGTGGGCATAATCATGGAGTTTCCTGCATCGGAAATCCGCGACACTTTTGTGTCAATGTTTGATTACATCATTGCCCGAAACATGTGATTGCATCATCCTCATCCATAAAAAATGAGCGGCATAATGCATTTTTTAGCCTTAAATGTTGCATAATAAAAAATTTGAGTGTAATTTTGCATCGCAATTTCCGAAAAGTCGGAGATAAATTAATCTTTCAATGCTTCAATAGCTCAGTCGGTTAGAGCATCTGACTGTTAATCAGAGGGTCGTTGGTTCGAGTCCATCTTGAAGCGCAAAAAGGCAGGGATTGGAAATTAATACGAAAGCTTCAATAGCTCAGTCGGTTAGAGCATCTGACTGTTAATCAGAGGGTCGTTGGTTCGAGTCCATCTTGAAGCGCAATTCCGATTCCCGGTGAAAAAGGTCGTCCGATATTCGGGCGACCTTTTTATTTGTATCCTATACCCGGTGATGTTTGTGCAACCCGCAAGGGGTTGTGGAGCATGGACGCGGCCTGTCCACGGGTAGGGCTGTCGCCCAACCCGCGGTTAAGTACATGTAATGCCTGACGGCATATTCTGCCCTGCGGGGTTGTGCAGCGTGGGTTGGAGCGAATTGGGCGGTTGATTTTGTGGGTGATTCAAAATAAATATTTAACTTCATGGATTAATCTTAAAATGACCATATTAATCTTAAAATGACCATTATGAAACATGTGCTATTGAAGTGTTTTGCACCATTGGGCGTTATGGCGATGGTGTCGTGTGCCGCCGAGGCACCGAGCGAAGGCGAGTATAAGCCGCGAGTGGTGATATTGACGGACATCGCTCCCGTGGAAACCGAACCCGACGATATGGAGTCGATGGTGAGGCTGCTTTCCCATGCCGACCTTTATGAGATTGAGGCGATAATAACCGCATCGGGGTGGAACAGCGGCGGTCGCGAGTACCCCGAGGAGTGGGGGCAATATCTTCAGACGGTGATCGGTGCCTACGAAAAGGATTTGCCCAATCTTATGAAGCGTTCCGAGCAGTCGGAGTTCAAGCCGCTTGCCGAGGAGGCTGACAAGCAGATGATCGGCTATTGGCCGAGCGCCGACTACCTGCGCAGCCGTGTGTTCAGCGGCAGCAAGTATCTCGGAGTGTCGCATATCGGAGCCGATAACGTTTCGCCGGGCAGCGACTACATACTTTCGCTTGCGCGTGAGGATGACGAGCGCCCGCTGTGGGTTCTCGTGTGGGGCGGAGGCAACACCGTGGCTCAGTCGCTGTGGCAGGCACGCAACAGCGATGACAAGGAGCTGCTCGGCGATGTGCTCGACAAAATCAGAATATACACTATCACCGACCAGGATGTCGACTGGATCAAGAGGGCGCAGCACGACCTAAGTTCCCATCAGTGGATGAGGGAAGAGTTTGGCGACAGCCTCTTCTTTATATGGGACGAGAGCGCATGGCTGTCGCAGAATGAGATAGGCGCAGCCCATTGGCCCGAATATGAGCAACACATACAGGGCAAGGGCAACATGGGCGCTGTTTATCCCCGTTACCGCTGGGGAGTCGAGGGCGACACTCCGTCGTTTCTCTACGTGATGCCCACGGGTCTTAACGACCCCGAGAATCCTTCGGATATAAGCTGGGGCGGATATTTCAAGAGCGGAATGACGGCCGACAGCGTTACCAACTGCTACACCAACATCTCACCCGAGGTAAAGGCTGTGTCACGTAAATATGAGGAGCTTTTCTATCCGGCCGTGTTCAACAACTTTGCCGCCCGAATGGCCTGGGCTCACGAAGGTAAGGGCAATCGCAATCCGGTGGCCGTAGTCAACGGCAAGAAGGGACTTGCGCCAATCGTGATCAATGCACGCGGCGGTGAGTCGATCGCGCTCGATGCGTCGCAGTCGACCGATCCCGACGGCGACAAGATAAATGTCAATTGGAGCCTGTTGCCCGAAGCCGGCAACGCTGATGTGGAGGGTGTGGTGATCGCCGATTCCGACAGCCCGAAGACCGAGCTTACATTGCCCGCGCTCGACAAAGGCAGCCGACTGAATGTACTGTGCACGGTAACCGACAACGGCACTCCCGTGCTGACATCCTATCGACGGATAATCATCGACATCGAGTAGCGACCGGCCCCCAATCAGCCGGGTTGTAATGGAAACGGGGAGGTGCACCTGAAAGTGCATCTCCCCGAAGTTTATTCTTAAGCTATGTATACTGTTTTATTAGTCGATAAGCTGATCGGCCTTGTAACCGCCCATCTCACGGATGGCGTTCTTAAGCATTACATATTGCTCGAAGAGGTTGTTTACGGGTATTTCGTTCTTTGTATAGTCGTGCATCGGGCTCTTGAGGAAGAAGCTCAGGAATGACTGGATGCCGTAGCGTCCGCAACGTGCTGCGAGGTCGCTCAACAGAACGAGGTCAAGACACAAGGGAGCTGCAAGGATTGAGTCGCGGCAGAGGAAGTTGATCTTGATCTGCATCGGATAGCCCATCCAGCCGAAGATGTCGATGTTGTCCCATCCTTCCTTGTTGTCGTTGCGCGGAGGATAGTAGTTGATACGTACCTTGTGGTAGTAGTCGGTGTAGAGGTCGGGCTGCTTTTCAGCAACGAGGATTGACTCGAGAGTTGAGAGCTTGCTCACCTCCTTGGTGCGGAAGTTGGCGGGTTCGTCGAGTACAAGACCGTCGCGGTTACCGAGGATGTTGGTTGAGAACCATCCTGCGAGGCCGAGGCAACGTACACCGATGATGGGGGCGAAACCTGACTTAACGAGGGTCTGGCCGGTCTTGAAGTCCTTACCTGCGATAGGCATCTTGGTCTTCTCGGCGAGCTCCCACATAGCGGGGATGTCGACAGTTGTGTTGGGGGCACCCATGATGAAGGGAGCGCCTTCGGTAAGTGCTGCATAAGCGTAGCACATAGAGGGAGCGATGTTCTCGCGGTCGTCGGCCTTCATAGCGGCTTCGAGATCGGCGAGCTTATAGTGTACCTTCTCGTTTACGGGAACATAAACCTCAGTAGAAGCAGCCCAAAGCACAACTATGCGTGCGCAGCCGTTGGCTTCCTTGAAGTCGCGGATATCCTTCTTAAGTTCCTGAACCATGTCCCAGCGGGTCTTGCAGTCCTTAACGTTGTCACCGTCAAGACGCTTTGCATAGTTGTGGTCGAAAGCAGCCTTCATGGGCTTGATCTTCTCGAGCTCGTCCTTAACGGGGAGGATGTCCTTCTCCTTGAGAACTTCGGCGTTCATAGCCGATTCAAATGCGTTGGCGGGATATACGTCCCAAGCTCCGAACACGATGTCGTTGAGGTCGGTGATGGGAACAATCTGGTTGTATTTGAGGTATTTCTTGTCGGCACCTTCTCCAACACGCATTACATCATATTGTGTCATTGAGCCAACCGGCTTGGCAAGACCCTTGCGAGTCATCAATACACCTGTCATAAAAGTTGAGGATACTGCTCCAAGTCCTACTACGAGAACGCCAAGCTTGCCTTCGGCTTTCTTTACTTCAATCTGATTCATGATTGTGAGGTTAATTTTTACGGTTTAAGTATTTAAATTGTTGTTTTATTCACTTGCATAATGAAAATTACGCGCTCATCCGATGCCGGTAGCAGCGAAAAAGCGCATAAAAGTAATCCTTATTTTTCAAATGTAAAAATATTTTTCAGCTAACTTTCCTTATTTTTCGTAAAGAATAGTTAAATATAAGGATGATGTGTTAACTTAGTAAAATTTACATTCACATCTCGAATAATAATGTTAACGGATTATAACGCTGCATCGAGTACCTCAGCCAGTTTTTTGATGATCGAGGGGTGCATCACGGCATCTTCGTCGGCGGTCCAGCCTTTTCCTTTGAGCCAGGCAACCTTGCAGCCGATGCTTTCGGCGGGCACGATGTCCTTTTTATAGGAGTCGCCCACCACGAGCACTTCTTCGGGCTTCAGGTGCAGAGCTTCGACTCCGAGGCCGAATATGCGCGGGTCGGGCTTGCGCACGCCCACAACGGCGCTTTCGATTATATCCTTGAAGTAGTGGCGCAGGTTGAAATCGCGCAACACGCTCTCGACATTGCCGTAGAAGTTGCTCACAAGCACCATGGGATACTTCTCGTAGAGTGCCTCAAGCGTGGGGCGTGCCTCCTCGATGCATTGGCGTGCCTGATCGTAGCAGTACTTTGCAATGTCGGGCGCAAGAGTGTCGACGGCCTCGCGCTTTATGGCTCCGTTGTCGGCGAGATGCGTCAGCTCGATTTTCATCTTCTTGAGCAGGAGCACATAGAAGTTGTCGTCGGGCATTATGTGACGAACTTTGGCAAGTTCACGCTCGGCATACACGTAAGCCTCACGGAATGTGTCCTTGTCGATTTCCACTCCCGATGCCCGGTAGCCGTCCCATATAATTTCGCTCCAGTGGGTGCCGCGGCTGTCGATTGTGCCGCCGTAGTCAAATATTATACCTTTAATATTTTCCATCCTCAAGCTCTTTAGTGAATGTCTTGCAAATGTTTTCGTGGCGTATCACCATTCCGGCCAGCAATATGTTGAGCACCGTCAGCTCAAAGGCGAAGTAGAGCCAGGGCATCTGCAGGAAGAGCGATGCAAACAGGGCTATCGTGCGCCAGTTGAACGACAGGATGTTGGTGTACTTCATCAGCGGCAGGCTCTTGGCGCGGAATGCGTCGCGGAATGACTGCGGGATGCGTCCGTCGGGGAACCGGCGCTTCAGTTCGGCGCGCAGTGCCTGCATGCGCGGGGTCCAAGCCTCCTGGTTGATGGTGTAGTTGGTGTAGAAGGTCAATGTGAGCTTCTTCCAGAAGTTGTGTTTCCACGACAGCTCGGCGAGCTTGCTCTTGAGGTCGGCGGCCGATTCAAGTTCGCTGCCGTCCTCGCCCTTGAGGAAGTAGAGGTGGAACTGGCGGTAGTAGTCGGCCATTGCAGCCTGCTTGGCATGGCATATTCCCGTAACGACGGCGGTGACCCATATCACCCAGTGGTGCTGTGAGAAGAATTCCGATGTGACATTGGTGCGGAGGCATATAGCCACGTATATCGTAGCAAACCAGAAGTCGCCCGACAGTCCGTCGAGTATTCGTCCTATGCGTGAATATTGCTTGGTCATTCGGGCCAGCTGTCCGTCGGCCGAGTCAAATGAGTTGGCCCATATCAGCAGCAACATTCCTATCACATTAAGCCACAGATCGTTGAAGTAGAACATCACTCCGGCGCCGATGCCGAGGAATATCGATGCTATGGTTATGGCGTTGGGGGTTACGCCGAGCTTCTTGGCGAGGCATGCCCACATGTAGCCTATCGGGCGATAGAACGCGAGGTCGATGTGCTCCTCGGTGTCCATCGACTTGAGGCTGTCGCGATAGCTTGATGTGGACGGTTGTGCGTTATTTATCTGTTGCTCCATAGCCATTATTTGCGTTTTTTGATTTCGTTGAGGATGCACTTGGCTATGTGGGGCGCCGCTTCCTGACGGCAGGGAGCGAAGCTTGGCCAGTCGTTGAAGTCGATGATGCGAATGTCGCCTTCGGGGCTTATTATGCAGTCGCCGCCGTAGACCTTCACATCGAGAACCTCGCTCGCGTTCTGGCAGATGGCGCGCAGCTTCTCCTTGTCAAATTCGAGTCCCTGCGACTTGCCGTTGATGGCTTCGTGGCCGTACTTGGAGTGGCCGAGGTCGAAGGGGTAGAACCAGAAGAAGAACGGAGTGCCCTGAACGCCGTAGAACTTTATGAGGTCGCCCACGAGGTGACGGTTGATGACGGCGCGCTTGATGCCGCGCAGGAAGTATTCCTGGAGCACCTCCTGAGCCTCCTCGGGATGACGCACGTAGCTCACGTCCTCCTTGTGCATGGCGTGGAAGTCGCCGCGCTTGATCCAGCACTGCGTGAATCCGGCTTTCTTGAGGGCTGCGGTTACGCCTTCGTCGGTGTTTACGATGAGGCTTTCGGGGTAGGGGATGTTGGAGCCTACGAGTATTCGTGTCATGCGCTCGCGGGTGCAGTTCTCGATTCCGAATCCCGAGTTGATCACCAGGGCTCCTTTCTGCTCGAGTTCCTGAAGCTTGTGTATCGACTTCATTTCGCGGCACATGTTGACGATGACCGGTTCGGTCACTTCGTCGGCAATGAACTGCTCTTCGCTGTAGATGTTCACTATGCATCCGCGTTTGCGCAGATGGTCGGCAGCTGCATTGAATATGGCGGCGTCGTTGCCGATGTGGTTTGGCGAGTAGGCGCCGGCACGCATGATGCCGGCAATCGTTATTTCAGCCATTTTAATAATATGTTACAATGATTGATTCGAGTTGCTTGTTGGCGTGGGCTTATGCGTTCCCTTCGGCGATGAATCGCTCGGCGGTGGCAATGTCGCCGGCATGGTCGACATCGACAATCTTGCTGAAGGGGTAGGACTTAAGTCGCAGGCCGCCCTCCACGAGTGCGCGCTGGTAGTTGCGCATGCGGCTCACTCCGCGCTTCATGCAGTCGTCGAGAATGTCGAGCGCGGGGGCTGTGAGGCCGTATATTCCGCCTGAGATGTACTTCACTCCGTCCCAGGGGTTGTCGCGGAACGCCGTAATGAACATATCGTTGTCGACATCGATGTAGAGTGGCTTCTCGTCGTCGATAAACGATGTAACGGCCATGTATCCGTCGGCGCTGTCGTCATGCTCGAATGCGTTGACATATTGGCGGAAGTCCTTTTCGTGGAATATGGTGTCGACTGTCGTCAGCACGAATTTTCCTATGGCGGGGAACTTGCGGCTCACTTCCCAGAAGGAGTGCATCGAACTGGGTGTCGACTTCACGGTGAGGTAGAGCGGCACGGGCAGGGTGAGGCTTTCGATGTATCGGCGCACCTCGGTCATCTGCTCGTTGACGATAATCGACAGCGACTCGGCGTTGCAGTCGAGCATTATGTCGATGAGTCGTTTTATCATGGGGGTGCCGTTGAGCTCTACGAGCGGCTTCGGGCGCTCTACACCCTCCTGAGCGAGGCGGCTGCCTTCGCCGGCGGCTATTATGGCGTAGTTCATTTTATCTTGTTTTGTGGGTTGATTAGTCGTTTTCGCTGTCGTCCTTGGTGAGGTCAAGCACAACGTTGTCCTTGCTCTTGTCGAAGTACTGCTTGCGCAGCGGATTGCGGTAGGCGCGGTCGTAGCGCAGGCGGTTGCGGTAGATGTCGATGGCCATGTATATTGCGCTGCGCATCGACTCGGCCGATGCCATGTCCTTGCCGGCAATGTCAAATCCAGTCCCGTGGTCGGGCGAGGTGCGCACGTAGGGAAGGCCGGCGGTGTAGTTTACGCCCTGATCCATGGCGAGCGCCTTGAACGGTGTGAGTCCCTGGTCGTGGTACATGGCAAGGATGCCGTCAAACTTCTCGTAGGCTTCCGAGCCGAAGAATCCGTCGGAAGCGTAGGGCCCGAAGGCGAGTATCTTCTCGTCGCCGGCCTCTTCGATTGCCGGTATTATTACATCACGCTCCTCGGTGCCGAGCAGTCCGTTCTCGCCGGCATGGGGATTTAGCGAGAGCACCGCTATGCGGGGGCAGTCGATGGCGAAGTCACGCTGCAGCGAGCGGTTGAATATGCGCAGCTTCTCGAGTATCGCCTCCTTGGTTATGGCCGATGGCACCTTGGCCAGCGGCATGTGGGCTGTCACGAGGGCCACGCGGATGTCGTCGGAGCAAAGCACCATGAGGCTCTTGTCGCCGTCGCCTATCGAGGCTTCGAGGTATTCGGTGTGGCCGGGGAAGGTGAATGTTTCGCTCTGTATCGTGTCCTTGTTGATGGGCGCAGTCACGAGCACATCGATGCTTCCCGAGCGGAGGTCGGCTACGGCACTCTCAAGCGACGCGAAAGCGGCCTGTCCGGCTGTCTTTGATGCCACTCCGGGTTCAATCTTGGTGTCCTCGGGCACAACGTTTATTATGTTTACATCGCCGTCGCGCGCATCGTCGGCCGACGGAACCTGAACCAGGTTTACGGGGGCTATGTCGAGCCCTTTGCGGTAATATGCGGCTATCTTTGCCGAACCGTAAATTACGGGGGTGCAAAGTTCCACAAAGCGTGGATCGTCGAGGGCCTTGAGTATCACCTCGTAGCCAATTCCGTTTATATCGCCTTGGGTTATTCCCACTTTTATCTTTCGGTTGTCCTTCATTGTTGTAGTTTATAGTTGTAGAGTCGTAGAGTGGCCCGTAGGCGCACATTTACTCAAAATAACGCGCTAAGTTACGAATAATCCCCCACATAACCGCGTTACATCGGCAAAAATGTGGAAATCGCAATCCATGTTTCGTTGCCGATTTGTGGGGATGTGGAGTAATGCTTAACTTTGCCGAATAAAACAATGTGGATGTTTATGAAGATAAGAGAAGTGCGCACCGACGACGCAAAGGAAATTGCCGAGATATACAATCACTATGTAAGGACTTCGACCGTGACTTTCGATACGGTCATAGCCACCGAGGAGATGACGCGCAACCGCATCGAGGCAATCGCTTCGCGCTATCCCTACTATGTGTGCGAGGACGAGGGGCGTGTGGTGGGCTATGCCTACGCTCATGAGTGGAAAGGACGCGGAGCCTATCACAACACCCTTGAGGCATCGGCCTACGTGCTCGACGGAATGACCGGGCGCGGCATCGGCCGCAAGCTGATGGAGTGTCTTATCGACGACTGCCGCAAGCGCGGATTCCATGCCCTGATAGCGTGCATCACCACCGGCAACGAGGCGAGTGAGCGCATGGTTAAGTCCTTTGGCTTCTACGAGGCGTCGCATTTCCGCGAAGTGGGATATAAGTTCGGACAATTCCTCGACGACAGCGACTACGAGCTTCTGCTGTGACATATATTTGTGGCTACGATGAGCTGTGACGCAAACAATGGACGGCCCGGCTGCGTTACATCATAGTAACCAAGATTTTCAGGATGATGAAACGAATTGTTATCATGGGGGCCTCGTCGGGGATAGGCCTCCGCACAGCCGAGATATTTGCTTTAACCGGATGGCATGTGGGCGTGGCTGCACGCAATGAGGGCCCGTTGAGGGCTTTGAAGGAGATGTTTCCCACTCAGGTAGAGTATGAGGTTATCGATGTAACCCGAAGTGACGCTCCCCACAAGCTGACTGAACTTATAAGGCGGCTTGGAGGCATGGATGTCTACTTCCATGTGGCCGGCATATTCAGCGAGAATCCCAGCCTTGATCTTGACAAGGAGGTGGCCGTGACCGAAACCAACACAACGGGCTTCGTGAGGATGGTCGACACCGCCTATCACTACTTCTGCCTCACGAGAATCAAGGGCACCATCGCCGCCGTGACATCGGTAGCCGGAGTAAAGGGCATAGGGCGGATGGCCGCCTACTCGGCATCGAAGCGTTTCCAATGGAACTATCTTGAGGCGCTTGAACAGCTCTCCAACAACAAGCGCGCCGGAATATCATTTGTCGACATACGCCCGGGATGGGTGCGCACCCCGCTTCTCGACAAGGAGCGCAAATATCCGGTGAGCATGTCGCTCGACCATGTTGCTCCGCTCGTTGTCGATGCGATAGAGCGCAAGATACGCATAGCCGTCGTCGACTGGCGGTGGGCCATAGGGGTGTTCTTCTGGCGTTTGATTCCGGGATGCCTCTGGGTGAAGATGCCCGTAAAGGTGTCGAGGGCGGTTAAGCGCATACCCCGACCCGCTAAATGATGTAACGGTCGATACAATAAGCCGCGACCTGCATTCGTTTACATTTTGTAATGAGTGCGGGTCGCGTCATATTGTCACGTTTCGTTGTCGTCCTCATCCTGATAGCCGGGGTGGGATGTCACGCTTGTGCGCAGCGCAACAACCGCGTGATGAACCGTCCCTATACCGACCTGAGGCCGTGGCATCTCGGATTCAGTGTGGGGCTGCACACCCAGGATCTCCAGCTGACGCATAACGGATATGTCACGCCCGACGGCGAGTCATGGTTTGTCGAGCAGCCCGACTTCTCGCCGGGATTCTGCGTGGGCGGACTTGTAGATTTCCGGCTCAACGAGTGGTTCAGCCTCAGGGTGTCGCCGGGCATCTATTTCGGCAACCGTAGCCTGGTGATGCGCGACCACGAGAGCGGAGCAGTTGAGCGTCAGGACATCAAGAGCAATCAGGTGGTGCTGCCTGTCGACTTTAAGTATGCGTCGTTGCGCTACCGCAACGTGCGTCCCTATCTTGTGGGCGGCGTAATGGGCGCATTTGATGTGTCGAAGCGACATGCCCGCGACCTGTTGCAACTCAATAGTGCCGATGTTCTTGTGTCGTTGGGGCTGGGGTGTGACATCTATCTCCCATATTTCAAGTTGTGTCCCGAGCTGAAGTTCTGTTTCGGGCTTACCGACATGCTGCGTCACGACCGTCCCGATCTTGCCGACGACCCTGACCGTTACAAGTTCACGCAGTCGCTTGCCAAGGCGGCTACGCGCATGGTTGTACTAACCTTTTACTTTGAGTGACGCATGGCAAGGATTAACCGCATATTGTCGCTGATTGCCGTTACGGTCGCATCGCTTGCCGTCACCGTCGACGCGCAGGTCGACATGATGATGACCAATTATGTCGAAGCACTCAACTACTACAATGCCGCCGCCATAGGCACGAGCGACTATCTGCGCGTGAGAGTCGGCGGCCGTTGGGACCGTATAGGCGCCGACCCGGCTCCCAAGTCGTTTATGCTCACAGGCGACATGCCTCTTCCCCTCCTCGGCAACAAGCTTGCGGCGGGAGTGGTGGCGCAGCGTGAAAGCATAGGGCTTTACCGCAACATCACCGCCGGACTTCAGTGCGGCTACAAGATAACGACCGGACGAAGCTCGAGTGTCACGCTTGCGGTTCAGGCCGGCATCATCGACAACGAGTTCCGATGGTCGGAGAGGGAGCTCCCCGAAAGTGACGCTGCAAGCGACGAGGCCGGTGACATCCCGATTGAAGACCAACGACATTCGGCTGTGGATCTGTCGCTTGGAGCGTTCTATAACTCGCGTCACTTTTGGGCGGGAGTGTCGGTGACGCATCTCAACCGGTCGCAGGTCACTCTCGATGTCGACGGCGACGGTGACAACGCCGTCGCGTTTAATGCCGGACGCAAGTTTTATTTGATGGTCGGCGGCAATATTCCCATAAAAAACACGTTATTTGAGATACAGCCGTCAATGCTTCTGAGAGCCGACCGCGACCGCGTGACGGGCCAGCTGACGGCCCGCGTGCGTTACAATCGCTTCCTGTGGGCCGGTGTGGCGTGGCGTCACGACGATGCCGTGGCACTGCTGCTCGGAGCCGAGTTCAGCAACATCTTCATCGGCTACAGTTACGACCGTGTCGTGGCCGATGTGTCACGCCGGGGGCGAGGCAGCCACGAGGTGTGGGGCGGCTACAAGGTAAAGCTTGACTTCGGGCCGCGCAACCGATACGGGCATAAAAGCATACGCATAATGTAATCATCACAATATGAAAGGAGTATCGACAAGATTATCAATCATTATAATGGCCTCGGCCATGGCGGTGTCATGTGCCGTGGGAGGGCATGGAAACTCCGGCGGCGAGGTTACCGGCGTGGGCGGCGTGTCGTGGAGCGAACCTACGCCCTACGGCATGGTGCTTGTCGACCGAGGGTCGATAATGGCAGGTCCGGCCGAAGCCGACAGCGCATGGAACCTGCGAGCCGACGCCCGCGGAGTGTCGGTCGACGGATTCTGGATGGATGAAACCGAAATCACCAATGCCAAGTACAAGCAGTTTGTCTACTGGGTGCGTGACTCCATAATCCGCGAGCGACTTGCCGACCCGGCCTATGGCGGCAACGACGAGTTTCGCATCGAGGAGGACCGTGACGGCAATCCCGTGGGGCCCTATCTCAACTGGAGCAAGCCCATTCCGTGGCGTAACGCCGACGAGGACGAGCAGCGTGCCATCGAGAGCATGTACCGCGTGAATCCGGTGACGGGTGTGCATGAGCTTGATCCCGAGCAGCTCACCTACCGTTACGAGGTGTACAACTACACCGAGGCGGCCAAGCGAAAGAACCGCCTGAACCCGGCACGGCGCGAATACAACACCGACAAGCCGGTGCCCACGCGCGACCCGGTGATATCGAAGGACACGGCCTACATAAACGACGACGGCGAGATTGTGCGCGAAACCATAACCCGTGCATTGACCGGCGAATACGACTTCGTGAACACCTATATAGTAAATGTCTACCCCGACACCACCGCGTGGATCAACGACTTCGACAACTCGTTTAACGAGCCCTACGTGCGACTCTACTTCTCCCACGGCGGTTACAGCGACTATCCCGTGGTGGGCGTGAGCTGGGAGCAGGCTATGGCATTCAGCAACTGGCGCACCGACTTCCTGCGCAAGTCGCTCGGCAAGGAGGGCATCCACATCGAGCCTTACCGACTGCCCACCGAGGCCGAGTGGGAGTATGCGGCCCGAGCCGGAAAGAGTGAAAACAAATATCCCTGGGACGGTGACCTGCCGATGAGCGAGGACAAGGGGTGCTTCTATGCCAACTTCAAGCCCGGCGAAGGCAACTACACGCGCGACGGCCACATAATAACCTCCAAGGTGGGAACCTACGCGCCCAACGACTTCGGCCTATACGACATGGCCGGAAACGTGAGCGAGTGGACCTCTACCGCCTACAATGAGAGCGTGAGCCGCCTCACGAGCGATGTAAATCCTGAATACCGATATGACGCCGCCGTGGACGACCCCTACCGCATGAAGCGCAAGATAGTGCGCGGCGGCTCGTGGAAGGATGTGCAGCACAACGTGCGCAGCGACCTGCGCATGTGGGAGTACCAGAACGAGCAGCGCAGCTACATAGGATTCCGTAACGTGCGCACACGCATCGGATTTGCCAAGGGGCGCAACAAATAACCGTCAATAGACAACTGTGACAATGGGAAAAATCAAGAGATACCGTAACCGCGTAGAGCGTTTTCTGTCAAGCGACCGCGGACAGAGCTTTTTCAATTTCGCCTATTCGATAGGCGCCGCCATCGTAATATGGGGTGCGCTTTTCAAGATTCTCGACCTGCCCGGCGGCGACCTTCTTTTCACCGTGGGCATGGGCACCGAGGTGATAATGTTCATCCTGACGGCTTTCGACCGTCCGCCGCGTGAATACCGGTGGGAGGATGTGTTTCCCGTGCTCGATTCGCATCGTGACGCCGACCGCCCGGTCATGACCGGAGCATCGGGTCTTGCCGTGGCTCCGGCGGCACCCCGCCAGGCATCGGGCGATGTTAATGACCATGTGGCACGCATAGCCGAGGCCGCCGACGCACTCGCCGGGGTGTCGGCCACGCTCATGGAGCAGTATAAGGCGGCGGGAAGCGACAGCGAGGAGATAAGCCGCGTGTCGGCCGACTACCTTGAGCAGATGCGCAGCCTCACCCGCAATATCGCTGGGCTCAACGCCATCTACGAGCTGCAACTGAAGAATGCCGGGTCGCAGCTTGAAACGATCGACCGCGTCAACCGTGGCATGAACGATGTGCGTGACATGTATGAACATTCGTCGGAGATGACCCGCCGCTACCGCGAGGAGGCCGAGAAGATGACCGAGCACATGCAGCAGCTCAACGCAATATACGAAAAGATGCTTACGGCCATGACCGCCAATCCGTTGTCGGCCGTGTCGTCCAACCGATAAAGACTTACGATGGGAAGTAACAATACACGCAATCTGTCGCCGCGTCAGAAGATGATAAACCTGATGTATATCGTCCTGACGGCCATGCTTGCCTTGAGCGTGTCGAGCGATGTGCTCGACGGCTTCGGTCAGGTCGATGAGGGGTTGTCGCGCTCCAATGCGAATGTGGAGTCGCGCAACGCCGTGCTTCTCGACCGGCTTGAGGCTGTAGCGTCGCAGAATCCCGAGAAGGGAGGAGCATGGCGCGACAAGGCTGTGGAGATTCACTCGATGACCGGCAGCTTATATGCGCTCATCGACACGCTGAAACTCGCCATTGCGGTGGAGGCCGACGGAGAGGATGCCGACCCGGGCAATCTGCGTCACCCCGAAAACCGCGAAGCCTCGTCGGTGGTGATGGTGACTGCGCCTGATGCCCGCGGCAAAGAGCTGCGCAAGGCCATCGAGCGTTACCGCGAGCAGGTGACGGCGCTTGTGTCCGACTCGGTGAAGCGCGACAACCTGCAACGTGCACTGTCGACCGACCCCATGCTGCGTGACGGCGCACTCGCCAAGCGACCGTGGGAGGAGGCTCTGTTCCTGTCGAAACCGGCCGTGGCTTCGGTGACTATGCTCACCAAGCTGCAGAACGACCTGCTCTATGCCGAGGGTGAGGTGCTTGTCGCACTGCTCGCCAATGTCGATGCCGGTGATGTGAGGGTCAACGAGCTGAGAGCCTTTGTGATACCGTCGTCGCGCAACGTGATGCGCGGAGCGAGCTACCGGGCCGACATTGTGCTTGCCGCAGTCGACACGACACAGCGCCCGAGGGTCTATATCGACGGCCGCCGCCTCGACAACGACCGCGGAGTGCTCGAAATCGACGCTTCGGCCACAGGAGCGTTCAGCTACTCGGGCTACATCGAGCTGCCGCACCACGACGGCACTGTTACGCGTCACGACTTCGAGTCGTCCTACAATGTGATCGAGCCCGGCGCTACGGTGTCGGCCAAGATGATGAATGTGCTGTATGCCGGAATCGACAATCCGCTTGGAATCTCGGTGCCCGGAGTGCCTCAGTCGTCGGTGAGCGCAACGATGACCAACGGCTCCCTCTCTCGCCATGGCGACGAATGGATTGCGCGTCCCGACCGCATAGGCGAGCCGGCGGTGGTGACGGTGACCGCCGACATCGACGGCAGCCGCCGGCAGGTGGCCTCGACCGGCTTCATGGTGCGCCGTCTGCCCGACCCCGCGCCCTATATCACAATCATCGACCAGGCGGGCAACAAGGTGCGCTATCGCGGCTCCAAGCCCATTGCCAAGTCGCAGCTCATGCAGGCTCAGGGAGTTGAGGCGGCAATCGACGACAATCTGCTCGATGTCAATTACCGGGTTCTCGGTTTTGAAACGCTCTTTTTCGACTCGATGGGGAATGCGATGCCCGAACTGTCGGACGGCCCCCGGTTCTCGTCGCGACAGCGCGAGGCGTTCAAGCGCTTATCGCGCGGTAAGCGATTCTTCATCTCGCGTGTACGCGCCGTAGGTCCCGACGGCGTGGAGCGTGACATCTCGCCCATGGAAGTTATTGTAAATTAGAATAATCAGGAGAAAATAAATTATGAATGTCATGACTTCGATATATCGCTATGCGCTGGCACTGAGCATGGTCGCTGCCGCCGGTGCTTTGTCGGCTCAGAATGCATCGACCTCCTCGGGCGTGAGGCGCGTAGGGGGCGACGACAAGAGCCCCGCCGTGCAGGCACAGGTAAGCGACCGCATGCAGATGCGACAGGCCGCCGACTCACGCGTGCCCGACGATGACGCGCAGTGGATGAAGGTGGTGTATCGTTCGCTCGACCTCGCCAAGGTGCCTAATGCGTCGCTCTACTATCCGCAGGAGGTGGTCGACGGACAGGAGAACCTGTTCCGCATCATCATGAACCGCTTTGCGTCGGGCGAGCTTACGGCCTACGAGTATCTCGACGGGCGTGAGATGTTTACCGAGCAGTATCGGGTCAACCCTGTCGATGTGCTTGAGCGTTTCCACGTGCCCTACACCGAGGCTGGAAGCGGAGTGCGTCGCCGTTATGTGGTCGAAGAGAGCGATGTGCCCTGCAACGAGGTGCTGAGCTACTACATAATAGAGCGATGGGAGCTCGACCGCTCCACGACGCGCATGACAACGACGGTGCAGGCGTTGTGTCCGGTGCTTCACCGCGCCGGCGACTTCGGCGGCGAGGATGTGCGCTATCCCATGTTCTGGGTCAAGATGGATGACCTGCGCCCCTATCTGCTGTCGACAACGACATTTGTCGACGACGACAACAATGCGTCGCGTTACACCTACGACGACTTCTTCGCCCTGTCGCTCTACGACGGCGAAATCTACAAAACGCGCAATCTGCGCAACCTGTCGATGATGCAGATGTATCCCGACCCCGACGACCGCCGTCGCGCCCAGGACAGCATCCAGCACCGGCTTGAAACGTTTGACGACATGATGTGGGTGCCCACTCGCGAGGAGGTGCAGGCACGTGGCGGCGGAGAGTCGGCCGATTCGGCTGCGGTGGGCGAGTACCGCAAGGAGTCCAAGCCGGCGTCACATTCGCGCAAACCGGCCAAGGTGAAGGCTCCCAAGAAGCCCAAGTCGTCGGCCGACAGCGGAGCGAAGCGTTCGGTGCGCCGCCGCCGTTGAAAAATACCTTAATATGCGCTTGTAACCGGGAGGGAAGCATTAAAAAAATGTAATACGGAAAAATTTCTTTATTTAATTGTCACCGTTATCAAAAAAGTGACTATCTTTGTAGGCGATTTAGAGTACATAGCCCATAACTAAGTATATACATCTAATAAACTCAATTAAATAAAGTCTACAAAATGAGCAAAATTGATTTAACTCAGTACGGTATCACCGGTACCACAGAGATTGTACACAATCCCACCTATGAGCAGCTCTTTAAGGAAGAAACCTGCCCTACGCTTGAGGGCTTTGAAAAGGGCGTAGTTACTGAACTCGGCGCCGTTAACGTAATGACAGGCGTCTATACCGGACGTTCACCCAAGGATAAGTTCATCGTTCTTGACGACAATTCAAAGGACAATGTATGGTGGACAACCGAGGAGTATCCCAACGACAACAAGCCTGTTACCGAAAAGACTTGGGATGCCGTTAAGGAAATCGCTATCAAGGAACTTTCAAATAAGAAACTTTACGTAGTTGACCGCTTCTGCGGTGCCAACAAGGACACCCGCATGGCAGTGCGCTTCATCATGGAAGTTGCATGGCAGGCTCACTTCGTAACCAACATGTTTATCGCTCCTTCAGAAGAGGAACTCGCTAACTTCAAGCCCGACTTCGTTGTTTACAACGCATCAAAGGCTAAGGTTGAAAACTACAAGGAACTCGGCCTCAACTCCGAAACCGCAGTTGTGTTCAACATCACTTCTCGCGAGCAGGTTATCATCAACACCTGGTACGGCGGTGAAATGAAGAAGGGTATGTTCTCGATGATGAACTACTTCCTTCCTCTCGAAGGCATCGCTTCAATGCACTGCTCGGCCAACACCGACAAGAACGGCGAGAACACAGCTATCTTCTTCGGCCTCTCGGGAACAGGTAAGACCACCCTTTCAACCGACCCCAAGCGTCTGCTTATCGGTGACGACGAGCACGGATGGGACGACAACGGTGTCTTCAACTTCGAGGGCGGCTGCTACGCCAAGGTTATCAACCTCGACAAGGAGAGCGAGCCCGACATCTACAACGCCATCACTCGTGACGCTCTTCTTGAGAACGTTACCGTTGACGCTGAAGGCAAGATCGACTTCAAGGACAAGAGCGTAACCGAGAACACTCGTGTATCTTATCCTATCAACCACATCAAGAGCATCGTTGAGCCCGTTTCGGCCGGCCCCGCTGCCAAGAATGTAATCTTCCTCTCGGCTGATGCATTCGGTGTGCTTCCTCCCGTTTCAATCCTTACTCCCGAGCAGACTAAGTACTACTTCCTCTCAGGCTTCACTGCAAAGCTTGCAGGTACTGAGCGCGGTATCACCGAGCCTACTCCTACTTTCTCGGCTTGCTTCGGCCAGGCATTCCTTGAATTGCATCCCACCAAGTATGCTGAAGAACTCGTTAAGCGCATGCAGAAGAGCGGCGCCAAGGCTTACCTCGTAAACACCGGCTGGAACGGTTCAGGCAAGCGTATCTCTATCCGTGATACCCGCGGTATAATCGACGCTATCCTTGACGGTGCTATCCTCAAGGCTCCCACCAAGCAGCTCCCCATCTTCGACTTCGAGATTCCTACCGAACTCCCCGGTGTAGATCCCAAGATCCTCGATCCTCGCGACACCTACGCCAACCCCGAAGAGTGGAACGTTAAGGCTAAGGACCTTGCCGAGCGCTTCATCAAGAACTTCAAGAAGTACACCAACAATCCTGCCGGTAAGGAACTCGTTGCCGCAGGTCCTCACGTTGGCTAATTCACGCAAGTAGTGACTGACTAACTTTCACGACTATAAAATTTTTCCTTAGAAGGTGGACGCTTAAGCGCCCACCTTCTATTTTTTTGCTGCCATCCGCTAATGGGGATGCTATTTTGTGGGTATGTCGTGGATGATGCGCGGGCCTGACGTTATTGAGCTGCTATGCAGCTTTTGCGCTGACGTGGTGATACCACCATCAGGAGAGGGTAGTTATCGCGAGGATTGTTTGTCGTTGAGGTAGGCGGCGTTTACGCGGTAGACGAGGATGGTGACGAGGACGACAAAGATTATTGCAAACAGCCCGGCGCAGCCTCGCAGGAGCAGCAGCACGGTGGTTGATGTGCCGACCAACCCGAAGGCATTTATCAAAAGTAGTATTATGGCGATGGCGATTGATGCGATTGCAGCATATTTCAATCGCAAATTGGGCTTTTCGTTATAATACTTTTCAAGCTCTCTGCGATGTGCTTCCTTTTTTTCAAAATAATTGGCCATATCTATGTAATATCTTGGAGATTAGAGGATGGTGTCGAGGGTGGTGGGGATGTTGTTCTGCTTTTTGAAGAGGACTGTCGAGGGGCGGTCGGTGTTCCATTCGACTATCTTTCCGTCGGGGCCTACGAGAATGTAGGTGGGGTAGCCGATGGTGCTGTAGATGGGCGCCGACTCATTGTGCATGATTACGGTGTTGACATCGTTGAGGTTGTGGCGCTTGATCATGTTTTTCCATAGACGATTGTCGGGATTGCCGCAGCACACTGTCACTATCTGAAGATTGTCGGCCTTGTCGCCGAGCGCTTTCTTGAATTCATCCATTTGTCGGAACTCTTCAAGGCAGGGGCCGCATCCGGTCGACCAGAAGTCGAGCAGCACCGGCTTGCCCTTAAAGCTGTCGAGCGACAATTCACGACCGTCGGCGTCGATAAGCTTCATGGGCGGCAGGTCGCTTCCCGTGCTTGTGAGCTTGTAGTTTTCGACGGCTTTCGACAACAGGCTCCTGAGCCACGGGGTGGTTATGCCCTCGATTGTCTTGTCGGCAAACGGACGGATTTTTTCATAGGGGTCAAATACCATGCTGTTGCAGAGCTGATAGGCGTTGACAACATCGGCAGTGAGCGAGTCGGGCGAGATGCCTCTTGATGCCCGGATTATGTTGTAGTAGTCATCATTGGATAACAGGGAGTCATTGTAGACATTTAAAGTAGCATTGAAGGTTATGTGTCGTGATGCAAAACTGCGTGTATTGGGATACTTCATATCGTCGCCGGTGATGCATTTATAGGGCTCTGATGATTTCAGAGCTGCCTGACCTGCGGTGATGCGTGGCAGCAAGTCGGGGCGTCCGGCGATAAAACCGACGACGCCGAAGTAAGCGTCATGTACAAAGTAGTTGTGATTGGCCAACGTTCCTGACGAAGCCTCGAAATCATCTATCAGCTTGTTGTAGTCGTTGATGTAGTCGTTTATGCTGTCGACGAGCGCCGATTTGGCCGAATCGGTTAATGCGTAGTAGGATGCGACATTAATGTCGAGAAACCGCTTGCGCATGTTTTTGTGGCATAGCAGCGCAAATTCAAGGTCACGGTCGAAGTCCTTGTCGTTGCTTGAAAGAGTGAGCTTGCCGTTATTACAGTTTACTGTCACCGTTTTATCGGGCATCAAAGGTATTGACACGGCATCGTTGTTGATATATAGGTAGGCTTCCTGCAGGGGGCCTTCGATGTCGATCGTGCTTTGGAAATTGCCGTCGTTGTCGATGGCAATCTCCTTGGAATAGTTGTCAAGGTATCCGGTTACGGCCATTTCAAACAGATTGCCGAATGAGGGGTCGACATTTCCGTTTATTACGAAACGTCCTTTTTCTCCTAATGAGGAGATGTTGTCGCCGGCATGCAATCCCAAGGCCGCCGTGAGCATAAGCAATGATGCGATAATGTGATTGGTGTTCATAAATCAGCTGATGTAAAAACAGATATAAATTCCGATACGCAAAAGTAGCAAAAATTATCCAATGCCGATTATTTGCAACAAGGTTTTATGAATTGGTGAAAATCAGGGAGGCTGTGTCGAAAGTGCGGCACAGCCTCCCATGGAAATATGAAGAATGAAGGGTTTAAATCGAACCTTTCGGGATGTCGTCGGACGACTGTGCGGGCACATCGTCCACACCCTTGAAGAATTTGCTCAGCACCTTCTCCTGGAACGTTTGCATCATGTCCCAGAAATTGGGGACAAAGAGGGTTCCGAGGATTGCATTGAGCAGCATTCCGAACACTACGGCCGTTCCAAGCGAAACGCGGCTTTCGGCTCCCGCACCCGTGGCAAACATCATGGGCATTACGCCTAAGATGAAGGCTATCGCTGTCATCATGATGGGGCGGAAACGTATCACGCCGGCATCGAGCGCGGCCTGCTTTATCGTCACTCCTCCCTTGCGGAAATAGGTGGCATACTCCACAATGAGGATTGCGTTCTTGGCCGAGAGGCCGAGCAACAGTATAAGTCCTATCTGAGTGTAGATGCTTATGCTCTGGCTCATGAACATACATCCGAGCACGGTTCCCAGGATGGCTATAGGCATCGACAGCACTACCGCTATAGGGTCGGTCCAGCTCTCATACTGGGCTGCGAGCACGAGCAGTGTAAGGATGATGGCAAAGAGGAACACGGCCGTCACCGTGGTGCCCGACTGGGTTTCCTGATAGGCCTCGCCCGTCCATGCGTAGGAGTAGTTGTTGCCGAGAGTCTTCTTGACAAGCTGCTCCATGGCCTTGATGCCGTCGCTTGAGCTGACTCCGTGGGCGACATTGGCGGTTATCGCCGCTGTGGCATACATGTTGTAGCGCGAAGCCGTGGGCTGTCCCATCACCGACTCTATAGTCGTGAACGAGGCAAAGGGCACCATCTCGCCGCCCGAGTTGCGCACGCTCAGCTTCATCACATCCTCGATGTTGCCTCGGGCGCTGTCGTCGCCTTTAAGCGTCACCTGATATACGCGACCAAACTCCACGAAGTCGTTGACATAGCTGCCGCCCATGTAGTAGGCGAGCGTCGAGAATACATCGCTCATCGTGAGCCCCTGAAGCTTTACGCGGTCGCGGTCGATGTTGAGGCGGTACTGCGGCACCTCGCCCTGATACATCGTAGTGATGGAGCTGATGCGCGGCTCATCCTTGGCCGCTTCCTGGATGCTTGCTATGGCCTTCATCATCTCGGCTGCACCGAGGTTGTTTATGTCGAGAAGCTGCATCTCAAGACCCGACGACATACCCAGTCCCGGAATCGTGGGCGGATTTACCGAGAACACTATCGCCTCCTGATAGCTATCGGCGATGTTACGCACGCTGTCGATTATCGCAAACACGCTTTGGCTCTTGGACTTGCGTTCCTTCCACGGCTTCAGCACAACTACGAGCGAGCCCATGTTGGATGACGCGCCACCGCCGAGGAACGAGAATCCCGATATCGACATGACATCCGACACCTCGGGCAGCCGACGGCGTATTTCGTCGGAGAGGCTGTTGACCACCTTCTCGGTGCGTTCGAGCGATGCTCCCTGCGGAAGCTGGATCGACGACATGAAGTAGCCCTGGTCCTCCTGCGGAATGTAGGATGTAGGCCATTTAAGGAATGCGATAATACCTATAACAGCTACGATGACAAATGCAAGTATGGCGAGCTTGGCGTGATTGAGCGCATGGCCCACCACTCGCTTGTAGAATGCCTCGACGGCGTTATATCCCTTGTTGAATACCTTGTAGATGACATTTTTGGTGTTCTTGTTGCGGGGCGTGAGGAAGAGGGCGCAAAGAGCCGGGGTGAGCGTGAGCGCGTTGAATCCCGAAAATGCCGTCGACACGGCTATCGTGAGCGCGAATTGCTTGTAGAGCTGTCCCGTGATTCCGCTGACGAAAGCCGTAGGGATGAATACCGAGAGCAGCACGAGCACCTCGCCGATTACCGGCCCGGTCAGCTCGTTCATCGCCTTCTCGGCCGACTGTCGCCTTGAAAGCTTGCCTTCATCGACAAGTCGCGAGCAGTCCTCGACCACGACTATCGCATCGTCGACCACAATCGCAATTGCGAGCACGAGGCCGAAGAGCGTAAGCGTGTTTATGGTGAATCCCATGAGCTTCATGACCGCGAATGTGGCGATGAGCGACACCGGAATGGTGAGCATGGGTATTATCACCGCGCGCCAGTTTTGCAGGAATATGAGAATTACAATCATCACGATGAGTGTCGTTTCGACGAATGTCACCGCAACCTCCTCGATTGAGGCAGTTACAAACTGTGATGTGTCCTCGACTACCGAGTATTTCACACCCGGCGGAAAGTATTGGCTGAGCCTGTCGAGCTCCTTCTTGGCGGCCTTCGACACATCGAGCGCGTTGGCTCCGGGGAGCTGCTTGATTCCGAGCAGTGCGGCTTCCTTGCCCGAAACAAGCGTCGTGGCCGCGTAGCTGATGCTTCCGAGGTCGACACGTGCCACATCGCGCAGACGCAGCAGTCCGTCACCGTCGGAGCGGATTATTATGTTGCCGAACTCCTCGGGACTCTGGAGTCGGCCCTGGGAAACGAGCGTGAATTGGAATGCATCGGCTCCGGTCGTGGGAGCTGCGCCCACATCGCCGGCCGACACCTCCATGTTCTGTGACTGGATTGCCGAAAGCACATCGCCCGGGGTGAGTCCGCGGGCACGCATCAGTTCGGGGTCGAGCCACACACGCATGCTGTAGTTGCCTCCGCCGAAAGCCTGAACGCCACCCACGCCCTTGACGCGCGAGAGCTCGTTGACAAGGTTGATGTTGGCGTAGTTGGTGAGGTAGAGAGCGTCATACTTACCGGTGCTGTCGCCTTCGAGGGCGCAGAAAAGCACGATGTTGGTCGACTCCTTGTTGACCGTTATGCCCTGCTGCTTCACCGCTGCCGGCAGTGTAGGCTCGGCCTGGTTCAGTCGGTTCTGCACGTCGATAGCGGCCTGGTCGATGTCGGTACCCTGCTCAAATGTCACGGTTAGCGAGTAGCTGCCGTCGGAACCGGAGTTGGAGCTCATGTAGAGCATGTTTTCCACTCCGTTAATCTGTTCCTCGATAGGAACGCCGATTGTGCGAGCCACGGTTTCGGCATTGGCTCCCGGATAGGAGGCCATCACGCTTACCGTGGGAGGCGTTATGTCGGGGTACTGCGCCACAGGGAGCGATGACACAGTGAGCAATCCCGCCAGCACCATTAGTACGGCAAGCACCGTGGCGAAAATCGGCCGGTCTATGAAAAATTTTGAAAACATGGCGGTTGAGGCATTATGTTTACTTTATCACCGGGTTGACCGGCATACCGTTGCGCACCTTCAGCAAGGCCGATGTCACGTAGCGCGACTGTGGCGTGATGCCTTCGGTTACCACTCGCAGGGTGTCGTTGTAGAGGTCGCCGACCTTTATAGGCGTATATACCACCTTGTCGGAGTCGTTGACCACATAGAGATATTTGCCGAGCTGATCGGTGCCTATCGAAGCGTCCCTCACGAGTATGGCCTTGGGGTCGGTGTCGTAGGGCAGGTGTACCGTCACATACATTCCGTCGCGGAGTTCGCCGTAGGGATTGTCGACCTGAGCCTTCAGCTCGAGCGTACCGGTGCTCTTGTCGATTGTGGGAGCTGTGTAGAAAAGGTCGGCGGTATAGGAGTGGGGAAGCGTGTCGGTGAATGTAAGCGGCACGTGCCTATACACCTCTTCGTCGGCTGTGTTGCGTGAGTTGAGCATGCGCTGATACTGAGTGTCCTCAATCTGGAATATTATCACGACCTTTGAGTCATCGTATATCTGTGCAAGTGTGAAAGGAGATCCTTCCCCGCTTATGAAGGATCCGGGGTCGACTGTCGATGTGGTTATGTGTCCTGTTATCGGGGCTCTTACGGTGCAGTAGCCGAGATTGGTCTGAGCCGTGCTCAATGATGCCTGTGCCTGCTTGATAGCCGCTTCGGCCTGCTCCATCGAACTTTGGGCGTGTATCACATCCATCTGCGACACGGCATCGCTTTCGAGCGCCTTCTTCATGGCCGCGTACTGATTGGAAGCGTATTCATATTCGCTCTTTGCCGTTTGCAGTGCGGCTGATGCCTGCTGCACGGCATCGCGGTATTTCGTAGGTTCGATTGTGAATAGCACTTGTCCTTTTTTTACGAGCGAACCGCTGTCGTAGGTTCTCGTAAGCAGTGTCCCGTTGACGCGGCCCACTACCGCGGCCGAAGTGTTGGCCGATATGTAACCGGGATAGGTCTTGTAGATTGTTATTGAGTCGGTTACGGGCATTGCCACTTCGACGGACATTTCACCGCCTTCCTGATGAGCCGGGCTTTTGTGGCTGCATGCGGCGAGAGTAATCATTGCCAGTCCCGGCAATGTTAAGCGCAGGAGAGTCGATTGTTTCATTGCTATAGGGTGTTTGTTTTTTTATAATTCAAAGTTGTGTTATGTCCCATCCTCCGCCAAGCGCCTGATAGAGGGCCACGAGCGATGTGAGTGCCTTGCCTTGTGCCGCCACGAGCGAGTTCTGGTTTTCGAGCAGGCTCATCTGTGCGTCGACCACGTTGCTGAAGGCCGAGAGGTCGCTCTTGTAGAGGTCGACCGACAGCTCGAGCGACTTGCGGCTCTGCTCGATCACCTTTTTCAGCATCTCGATGTTGTCGAGAGTGGCAAGATAGGTCGACATGGCGTTGTCGACCTCCTCGACGGCGGTCATCACGGTGAGATTGTAGTTGTCCATCTCGATTTCCATCGAGGCGCGTGCCGAGGCCATGTTGTAGTTGCGCGCGAGTCCGTCGAATATCGTCCACGACAGTGTGGGGGCTATAGCGTAGGTGAAGCTGTCGTCCTTGAACATGTCGCCTATCCGGTGGGCCGAAGTGCCTATCGAGCCGTTGAGCGTGAGTGTGGGCAGAAACTCCTTCTTGGCGATTCCGAGCTGGGCCGCCGATGCGGCGAGCTGATACTCGGCCTCGACTATGTCGGGGCGTCGACGCAGCAGCTCCATGGGTATTCCGGCGGTGACGATGTGGTGGTAGGAGGGCATGGGGGCGGTTGCCGACAGCCGTTCATACAAGGCTTCGGGGTATTCGCCGAGCAGCAGTGCGAGAGCGTTGATGGCGGTGTGAATCGACGACTTGAGCTGCGGAAGCGTAGCCTGGGTCGAGTAGAACACAATGCGGGCCTGTGTCACATCGAGCATGGAGCAGAGTCCCGCTTCATGCCGCGCCTCGGTCATCTTCAATATCTTTTCCTGCGAGGCTATGTGCTCCTGAGCCACGAGCAGTTCGGCCTGCCACATTCGCAGCGTTATGTAGGTTTTGGCTATGTTGCTGCACAGTGAAGTCATCACGGCGGCATGTTCGGCTCGGGTGGCGTTGTAGGATGCTTTGGCCCCCTTGGCTTTCGTGGCTATTCGTCCGAATATGTCTATCTCCCAGCTCATGTCGATGCCGAGCGAGAAGTAGTCGACCGTGCTTGCGCGTGTCATCACGCTTCCGAGCGCACCCGAGTTGCGTGACTTGGTCCAGCCTCCGCTCAGATTGAATGTCGGGAAGTAGCCGGCACGTATCGAGTTGAGCGCCTGACGTGCCACCTCGATGCGCCTGGCAGCCATGAGTATGTTGTAGTTATTGTTTTCGCCTGCCGTGATGAGCGAGTCGAGCACGGGATCCTCAAAGTAGCTCCACCATCGGTCGTCGGACGGTAACTCCTGACTGAAGTTCTCGTTATAAGTCCACTGCTCGGGAAGTGAATCATTAAGTACCCTGAGCGGCTTGAAGTCATCGGCATTCATCGCCGACGGTGCAAGCAACAGGCCTGTAATCAGGTAAAATGAAATCGATTTGATACGCATATTCGGAAAGACTCAGATGTTATACCGAGTGTCTTCGATTAGTTGGGAGGCACTCTTAGTAATAACTTTCGGTGTGTGCAATCCGTTTACGTATCTACATTAGATTTAAGTTATTTTAAGTCAATGGCTGTGTCAATGTAGTTCGATGGAGGTTATTACATCGGCTCCAACAGCCTCGTTGAGCAGATGCACAAGCCGGCTGCGGTGATACGACAGCTCGTTTTTCAGCGAGGCCGAGCTGATGTAAACGTGCATCACGCCACGGTCGACATAGCGGCGTGTGGTGTATCGGTTGATGCCGGGACCCACGACCTCCTGCCACAGATAGGCGGCGCGTTGTTCGCGGAATCGGGTTTCAAGCCCGTCGTTGCGCAACGCCTCGTTTATGATGTCGTTGAGTAGCTTGGGGTCAGTGCGTTTCATGGTTGTTCAGCGGTTCAACGGTTCCGTGACTTACGAGCCACAACTTGTAGTCGCCCGTGGTGCGTGACATTATGTCGTCGAGATGGGTGCGGTTGGTGTCGGTTATGAATATCTGTCCGAAGTCGCTTTGCGTCACAAGTTCCATTATGCGCTCCACCCTTGTTGCATCGAGCTTGTCGAAAATGTCGTCGAGCAGCAGCAGCGGCATCATTCCGCACGAGCTTCTCAGAAATTCATATTGCGCGAGGCGCAGTGCAAGCGAGTAGGTTTTGCATTGTCCTTGCGAGCCGGCGCGTCGCATGGGCATGTCGTCGATGAGCATCTCGATGTCGTCGCGGTGAGGCCCCACCGAGGTGTGTCCCACGATTTCGTCATGACGGCGTGCGCTGTCGAGGAGCGATGTCATTGAGGCCCCCGGCGATGAGAGCGTGCTTATGTATCGGAGCGTCACGTTCTCGCCCTCGCCGGCAATGGCGTGGTAGAAGGTGTTGAATATCTCGGTCAGGGTTTCGACCCATCGTGAACGTGCGTTGTGCAGGTAGGTTGCGGCCATGTCCATCTGCAGCTCGACGGCCATGTAAAGATTGTGGTCGACCGAGTGGTCGCGCAACAGGCGGTTGCGCTGCTCGAGTGCGCGGTTGTAGCGGAGCAGGTTGTCGAGATATACAGGGTCGCTCTGTGAAATCACCATGTCCATGAGTCGACGGCGTTCGTCGCCGGCACCTCTTATGAGGTCGATGTCGATAGGAGCCGCTATCACGAGCGGAAAAGCTCCTATGTGACTTGAGAGCCGGTCATACTCTTTGCCTCCGCGTTTCAGCGACTTGCGCTTGCCTCGCGACATACCCAGAACAAGCTCCTCTTCGGCTCCCCGGCGCAGATAGTTGCCTTTGAGTATGGCAAAATCCTCGCCTCGCCGCATGACCATGGAGTCGGTCATTCCGGTGAAGCTCTTGCAGAAGCTGAGGTAGTATACGGCGTCGAGCAGGTTGCTCTTGCCCATGCCGTTGTTGCCGAGGAAGCAGTTGACTTTGGGTGAAAACTCCAGCCGTGCTTCTTCGAAATTCTTGAAATTGGTGATTGAAAGATGTCTTAATATCATAGTCAGTACAAACTTACACAAAAATCCCCGAAATCTTGCGATTCGGGGATTGTAAAATTTTGCTGACTTGGAGTTTTGCGGTGGTTGTGAGGCTGTTATTTCTCGGCCCAGGGCATCCATTTCATGTAGTCGACCTCGCTGAACATGTCGGCGCGGGTGATGTTGGTGTCGATTTCGGGCTTGTCGAGCATGAATCGGTCGACAAATGCCTCAACCTCGGGATATTGGCTCTCGGGAAGCTGGCAGTGACCGTGGTTGCCCTCGATCGAGAATCCCATGCGCTCCTCGATGCCGAATGTGCGCCACACTTCGCGGGCGGCACGGCTTGACACATAGTTTGACTCGTCGGCGAGCCACTCGAAATCGGTGTTGCCAAGCACGAGCAGGGCTCGGGGTGCTATGAGCGCAGCCACCTGGTGGTGGTCGATGGGAAGTCGCGACACATTCTCTTCGGCAAACTGTGCCATGCTTTCAAGGAACCATGAGTAGTTGGTGCGTCCGAGTGTTTCCACGTTGCCGAGAGTTTCCGACACTCTCCAGGCGTCGACTCCGCCGCCTCCGGGCTCCTGTGCTATTGTGAGGGCTATGCGTTCGTCAAGCGCTCCTGAGAATAGCGCCATCTTTCCGGCAAACGAGCATCCGGTTATGCCGAGGTGCTTCAAGTCGATGCGCGATTGCTCGCCCACGATTTCAAGTCCGTCGATAATTCGGCTCACACCCCAGGGCCATGCGCTGTAGGCTCCTATTTGTATCATGTCGGGGTATATGCGGTTGATGGGCTCGGTGCCGCGTTTCTGGGTGTGCGACATCACCTGCGTGAAGTTGAATGCTATGCCGGCAATGTTGCGGCTCTCGAATATCTGCGGAGGCAGCGATCCGTAGGGGAATCCTACGCCTATCATGGCGGGGAACGGCCCGTCGCCTTCGGGATATTTTATAGTGGCCGAGAGGTTGAGGGTTTCGCCTCCGTTGTGCACTGTCACGCGCAGGGTGTCATTGTCCATGAAAGCCTCGATGCTGTCGCGGCTCACTACCGGCTTTTCGCCTATTTCGTAGTGGTAGAGCTGCTGAATTATTTCGGAGCGGTGGCGCGCCCAGTCATCGAATCGGGTTGAGCGTCCGCTTCCGTCGGCCCATGCAAACGGGTCGGGCAGGGTGGCTATTTCGGGAAGCTGCTGCAGTCCCGGCATCTCGATTGCGGGATAGTTGTCGGCAGTGTTCTCGCGGTCGTAGACTGTCGGTATTTCCTTGGGTTGGCATGACGCGAGCATAATCGCAATCAGCGGCAGGGAGAGGGTTGATAATTTCATCGGCTTAAAATTAGGGTAGTTTAAAATTAGGTTAATTAAATTATGACTTCGATTAGTAAAAAAGGTTTAACGGGCGCTTGTGTAAAAGTTGCGAGGCAGGGTGGTGTCGCGAAGTTCTTTCACCGGTGATAAAATAGTGGTGATGAAGGGCATTATTGATGAATCATGGTGAAATCAGATGCGTGAAATCGAGGCGGTTAATCATATTTAGTTAGAATGATTCTAAATAACGGGTGAATTTCATCATTTTTGGGTATTTAGCGGATTAGAGGGTGAAACTAATTTTGCATAAACAAAAATTAACCAAAAATGAGTATTTACATAGTGCGAAATTCACTCTTGGCCCTGATTGTTGCAGCAGGTTGCGCATCGGGTTATGCGCAGGATTCAACCGCAGTCGACAGTTACGACAAGTTCCGCTTCGGCGGTTACGGTGAGATTGTGGCATCGTTCAAGGATTATGGTATAAACCGCTTTCAGAAGGATGGCGCGACACGCGAAAACCGCAATACGATATCGATTCCGCGATTTGTCCTTGCGCTTGACTATAAATTCAATTCCAAGTGGGTGCTCGGTGCTGAAATCGAGTTTGAATCGGGCGGCACTGGCTCGGCTTATGAAATTGAGAACACCGAAAACGGCGAGTATGAAACCGAGATAGAGAAGGGCGGCGAGGTGGCTCTTGAGCAGTTTCACATAACGCGCGTCATATCCCGCGGGCTGAATGTGCGTGTAGGGCATCAGATAGTGCCTGTGGGGCTCACCAATGCCCACCATGAGCCTATCAACTTCTTCGGCACCGTGCGCCCCGAGGGTGAAACCACACTCCTGCCCTCGACATGGCATGAAACAGGGTTGTCGCTGTTTGGCTCGTTGGGGCGTGGCTACGGCCTGCTGGACTATGAGGTTATGGCTGTGGCCGGACTTAATGCCAACGGCTTTGACCGCAATGAGTGGATCGCCGGCGGTAAGCAGGGGTTCTTTGAAAACGACAATTTTACATCGCCGGGCTATGTCGTGCGCATTGATTACCGGGGTGTGTCCGGATTGCGCACCGGAGTGTCGGCCTACTACTGCCGAAACACTGGAGCCAACTCCGACAAGTCGCAGACCTATAAGAGCTACGGGCGTATTCCGCTCACGCTGGTGTCGTGGGATGCACAGTACCGCAACCGCTATGTCACGGCACGGGCCAACGTGCTTTACGGCCATCTCGGAAACAGTGCGGCCGTCAACGATGTCAACGGTAAGCTATCCAACGCATCGCCTTATAGCCGACTCACGCCTGTAGCCAAGAATGTACTTGCCTACAGTGCCGAAGTCGGAGTCAATTTAGCCATTGTTTCGGGCATCAGGCAGTGTCCTGTCATCTATCCTTTCGTGCAGTATGAGTATTACAATCCCCAGCAGAGGGTGGAGCAGCCCCGCACCCCCGACAAGCGTCTTGAAGTGAGCAAGTGGAGTGCCGGATTAAACTGGTTTGCATTGCCGGGCCTCGTCGTGAAGGCCGACTATACGACACGCCGGATAGGGACTTCGCGTGTGTTTGGTCGCGGAGAGTATAACAGCGAGAATGAATTTTCAATCGGAATCGCCTACATTGGGTGGTTCATAAGCCGATAGTAACTACAATAATCAATAACAAAAACAATAACCCAAGATGAAGAGAACATCAATCACAACGGCCTTTGCCGTAGCCCTGACACTGGGCCTTACATCATGCGGAAGCGACAATCAGCCCGACAATCCCGGCGATGACACAGTCAATGCCAAGGATATAGACTACACTTCGGCCAACTCCAAGAGCTGGCACAATTACATGATCAATGTAGCCCTCCTGCTTAGCGATGACGCTCAAAGCCTTTGCGACGCATGGACGGTGTGCTATAATGGGGACGAACCTTTTGCGGCGACATTCAAGAATCACTCCAAAGGAGCCTATCAGAGCGCGTTGAATTGCCTGGAGCAGATTGTCGACGGTTGTGCCGACATAGCCAATGAGGTGGGTACCGCTAAAATCGGCGACCCTTACAATCTCTACATGGCCGGACGCACCGAGGAGGCGTTATATGCCGTGGAGTCGTGGTACAGCTGGCACTCGCGTGACGACTACACCAACAATATCCGCTCAATACGCAACTCCTACTACGGCTCGCTTGACGGAACGGTGAACACGCACTCGATGTCGGCACTCATAGCCGAGGCCGATCCCGACTTCGATGCACGCTTGAAGGCCGCGATACAAAAGGCGGCCGACGACATACAGGCCATACCTCAGCCCTTCCGCAATCACATAAACAGCTCTGAGGCCAATGTCGCGATGGAGTCATGTGCCTCACTCGAAGCGTTACTTAGCAACGACCTGAAGCGTGCGCTTAACTCCATGTCGGGCAATGACGAGATGCTTGACGCAATCGTGGAGAGTTATGTCGACGAAGTGGTTGTGCCTACCTACCGTAACCTTGTGTCATGTAACAATGCATTGCGTGACGCAGTGAATCGACTTGCCCGAAATCCGTCGGATGCCGCATTTGAGTCGGCTTGTGACGCATGGCTTGAAGCGCGTGAGCCGTGGGAGAAGAGCGAGGCCTTCCTGTTCGGCCCCGTGGACCAACTCGGCCTTGATCCCAACATGGACAGCTGGCCTCTCGACCAGAATGCAATAGTGCAGAACCTGAACACCGGCAGCTTCGACAACCTTGACTGGAGCGACGGCGACAGTGACGATGTGATAGAGGCAGCTCAGAACCTGCGCGGATTTCACACTCTTGAGTTTCTGCTCTTCAAGGACGGACAACCGCGCCGAATCAAGGAGTGACACCTGACATGAACCGACTGTTTATAATAAAGAGTATATCGGCGCTCGTCGTTGCGCTGGCCCTCATGTCGTGTGACGACGAGGGGCTCGATGTGCTCGACATCGAGGTTCCCGAAGGCTATGCTCTCTCGGCGGGCACCTCTACCATATTCATGAACTCGTCAAAAGCCTACGACAGCGAGGCCGAGTGGGTGACCGGAGCATTGGCGAGCCGCTTCACGCGAGGCGACAGGCTCTACGACGACATGCGCACGAGCAGCAACGACTACGGAGGCGGCCTTGGCCCTGTCTATGCCGGATATTCGTGCGGAAGCTGCCATGGCAATGCCGGACGCACCAAGCCGGCACTGTGGAGCGACGGCGGTTCGGGCCCTTACGGATTCTCGGCGATGCTCGTCTATGTCACGCGCAAAAACGGAGCATTTTTCAAGGATTACGGGCGCGTGATTCACGATCAGGCAATATACGGAGTCAGTGCCGAGGGCAAGCTGAAGGTTGAGTGGCGTTACGAATCGGGAAGTTTCCCCGACGGTGAAACCTATGAACTCGCCTGTCCCTCCTACACGATTACCGATTGGTATGCCGACGAGATAGACCCTGACGACCTGTTTTGCACGGTGCGCATTCCACTGCGTCACGTGGGGATGGGACAGATTATGTCGCTCGATCCCGTCGAGATAGAGGCGCTTGCCTCACGCAGCAACTATCCCGAATACGGCATAAGCGGCCGATGCAACTACGTGACCGAGCGAGGGGTGTTGTCGTTGGGCGTGTCGGGCAATAAGGCCCAGCACGCCGATCTCACGGTGGAACTTGGATTTTCAAGCGACATGGGTGTCACCAACAGCCGATACCCTGAAGAGATATGTGAAGGGCAGATTCAGATTAACCAAGGGTCGATGATGGGACTACTCTATGACAAACTTGACGTGTCGACCGAGGATATGGAGAATGTCGACCTCTACATGCAGTCGCTCGGCGTGCCGGCCAGGCGCAATGTCAATGATCCCGAGGTGAAGATGGGGGAGCGCATGTTCTATGAGGCCAAGTGTCATTTGTGTCACGTGACTACGCTGCACACGAGGCCGCGCGGGTCGGTGCTGCTCAACGGAACACAGCTGCCGTGGCTCGGCAACCAGACGATACATCCCTATTCCGACTTCCTGCTTCACGACATGGGTTCGGAGATAATGGGAGTGGGACTTAATGACAACTATGTGTCGGGCCTTGCCCGTGGCAATGAGTGGCGCACAACCCCGTTGTGGGGAATCGGGCTTCAGGAGAAGGTGAACGGTCACACCTGCTTCCTGCACGACGGCCGTGCGCGCAACTTCGTCGAGGCAATAATGTGGCACGGCGGTGAAGGCGAAGCGTCACGTAATCTTTTCAAGGCGATGACTAAAGAGCGGCGCGACGCGCTTGTGAAGTTTCTGGAATCGCTTTAGATGTCACTGACAATCAATTAAAATGCAAGTATATGAAAAAGATTTTTGCGATAATGTCGATTATGCTGATGCTGCACGCGACGGCATCGGCGCAATATGACGCCGATACTGAAAACGGGGTCGTGTCACTTGCTGGTCGCGACGGCTTTACATGGAGCAGCAACAGCGGCGACTTTGTGTTCAAGCCCTATCTGCTTGTGCAGACCTCGGCCAATTACAACTACTATGACGACGAGGGGCTTGATGCCGCCTACAATCAGGACAATGTGGCCAACAGCGGATTTGCAATACCCTATGCCGTACTCGGATTTACCGGCAAGGCTTTCGGGATAGTTACCTACAACCTGTCGATAAATGCAGCGGCAAGCGGGGGCAACCTGCTTCAACAGGCATGGGCCGATGTGAAGCTTCGCGATGAGGTGGCGGTGCGTGTGGGTAAATTCAAGACCCCCTTTTCACATGCGATTCTCACGATCCTGGGCGAAACGCTGATGCCTTCGCTGCCGTCATCGCTCACTACACCGGTCATAATGCCACATTCGCTGAACGCGGTAGCTCCTAAGATAGGTACTGGATTTGATCTCGGAGTCGAGGTTCACGGCATGATACGCGACCGATGGGGCTATCAAGCCGGAATATTCAACGGCACGGGGGCGGCCGTCAACGGCGCCACCAAGACATTCAGCGACGACTGGCACATACCGTCGCTGCTCTATGCCTGCCGCTTCACATTTCAGCCCAAAGGCGTGATGCTTGCGACACAGGGCAATCCGCGTCAGCTCAATCTCGACAGGATGCTCATAGGCGTGTCGGCGTCGCTCAATGTCGAGAGTGAAAACGAAAGCACCAACGATTTTCGTGCAGGAGCCGAGTTTGCCTGGCTTAAAGGGCGAATGTATATCGGTGCCGAACTTTACTACATGCGCGTGGGATTCACCAAGCGACAGAAGATTCATGACTCCTACAGCTACACGGGAGGTTACATCCAAGGAGGTTACTTCATCACCGACAGGCTGCAGGGTGCGTTGCGTTACGACCTCATGGACCGTAACGGACTCGACCGCGGGGGCTTGCTGAACATGCCTGCGGCGGGGATAAATTACTTTTTCAAGGGGTGCAATCTGAAGCTGCAGGCCATGTATCAGTACATGGGTCGTGTGGGTCATGACAGCCAGCTCGACCGTGACAATGACAACCTGGGACTGGCCATGCACTCAGGTACAGTGATGATTCAATATACATTCTGATGATGAATCGAGCTATTTTTACTATTTTTGTAACTGTAGTCGGATTTTTGATGTTTTTGGCATCATGTGATGACGGACCGGTTTACGGCAGCGCCGAGCTGAAGCCCGAAAACGGACTCGTGCTTAAGCTTACCGGAGAGCTTTCGGGAACCGGCCGGTGGAACGCGGGAGGCTACAGCCTTGTCGTGGCCGGGTTTGACGACAGCGATTACGCCGTTATCACAAAATCGGTGCCTCAGTCGGTCGACGGAGCCGCTGTAACGGTGGTTATGTCGGGCATAGGGGAGAGCGTTACATCGCTTGAACTGTGTGTCATCAATCGTCTTCGCCGCCGGGTGGTGACATTTGCCTCGGTGTCGACAATCTCGGGTGATGACACGGTGAGATTGCCGGTAGGACGCATGGATGTCAGTGTCTACAGCGCATTGCAGGCCGGGGTGTTTGACGCCTCGTGTGTACAGTGTCACGGTGGCAGCAACCATGCAGCGGCCGGGCTCTACCTCACCGGCGACCGTAGCCGCGAGTCGCTTGTCGACATCCCTTCGACTGTTGTCGGGGATGCCGTGCGTGTATTACCCGGCAATGCCAATGAAAGCATCCTCTACGGGGTTGTGTCAACCGACATGACTCGCGGATGGAGCTTCGATCACTCGGCTTTGCTCGATGTAACATCGGTCGAATTCATTAAAAACTGGATTAACAATGGAGCAGAATAACATAACAAAATACAGTCACGTTACAATAGACAATAACAACGCAATGGAGTACAGTCATGTCACACTCGGCAGCGGAAGCGTTGATGTGAAGCTTGCCGCATTCAAGCCTGCGGAGGGCGTTGCCGAGTATCACGCCATGTTCCGATGCCTGATTCCGGGCACAACCTTCAGCGAGCAGCTTGACGGCGTGCTTCAGGCTTACGACGAGCTGTCGGCTACGCTCGGCCGTGATGTGCGTCCGGTGTTCAAGCGTTACTTCCTGAGCGATGCCGCCAATCAGGCGGGTGAGATACCGACCGAGAGCGAATGTGCCGTTTCGGTAATCGAGCAGTCGCCACTTGACGGTACAAAGATTGCACTTTGGGTCTACTTCCAGGATGATGTGACGGTGAAAAACCTATATAACGGACTATTTGAGGTGACGCACGGTGATTACCGTCACTTCTGGCAGGGAAACGCCTATGCGCCCGACCTTCAGTCGGAGGTGGCCACACGCGCATTGCTGTGCGATTACGCACTGAGGCTTGAGGACGAAGGCTGCACACTGGCCCGCAACTGCATGCGCACGTGGTTTTTTGTCCAGAATGTCGATGTGAACTATTCGGGTGTCGTGAAGGGGCGCAATGAAGTGTTTGCGACCAACGGCCTCACCCGCGACACACACTTCATAGCAAGCACCGGAATATGCGGACGACATGCCGACCCACGTGTGGCGGTGACGATGGACACTTATGCCGTCGACGGGTTGCGTGACGGTCAGCACGGCTATCTATACGCTCCCGACTACCTCAATCCCACCTATGAATACGGTGTGTCGTTTGAACGTGGCGCCTACATCGACTACGGCGACCGCCGCCATGTGCTCATTTCGGGTACGGCCAGCATCAACAATGAGGGCAAAATCATGTATCCGGGCGACATAAGGCGTCAGACAATGAGAATGTGGGACAATGTTCACGCTCTTCTTGACGAGGCCGGGTGCTCGTGGGACAATGTGGGCCACATCATCGTCTATCTTCGCGACCTGTCGGACTATGCCGTGGTCAATTCAATGTTCCGTGAACGTTTCCCCGACATTCCGCATGTGATAGTCCTTGCTCCGGTGTGCCGTCCCGGCTGGCTTGTCGAGATGGAGTGTATGGCAGTCAAGCCATGTCACAATGAGAGTTATGCGCGTTTTTAAGCGTGTCGCAATAACGGTCTACATCGTTACGACGGCTGTGTTGGCCGTAACCACATTCATGTCGCCGTCGGTCTACTCGTTGGTGTGGTTTGTCACGTTGCTTGCATTATGGGGCGTTACGCTCGTCGCGGGCATGGTGATGACCGGCATGTGGCACCGGTTGCCGTCGTTCCTGTTGCACTCGTCGTTTGTGCTGATGCTTGCGGGCGGGCTGGTGACCTACGTTTCAGGCGAGAAGGGTTACGTGACAATGTCTCCGGGCGATGAGGTGTCGTCGTTTAATCTTGAATCGGGAGGAGTGTCGCAGCTGTCTGTGACATTGCGGCTCGACAGCTTCCATGTGGAATATTATCCAGGCGGCGTGGCTCCGAAGGATTATGTCAGCTTCATCCGTGTCGACGGCGAGCCTTGCCGCATATCGATGAACAATATACTTGAACGTGACGGTTATCGTTTCTACCAGTCGTCCTACGATGGACGGGGCGGCACACTGCTTACTGTGAACCACGATCCGTGGGGCACGGGCATAAGCTATGCCGGATACCTGTTGCTGGCCGTGGGCGGCTTGATGCTGATGTTGTGGCATAAGGGGCGGTTCATGACATTGTTGCGCGGATTGAGCGTTGTCGCGATGCTGTTGTTGTGCGGCAATGCGGCCGATGCCTCCTCGATAAAGGGAATTACCCGCGAGCAGGGCGATTCGCTTGCGTCACGGCAAGTCATCTACAACGGCAGGGTGGCCCCGTTTAACACTCTTGCGCGTGACTTCGTGACGAAGTTGTCGGGCAGCGCATCCTACAGGGGGCTGTCGGCCGAGCAGGTCGTAGCTTCATGGATGTTGTATCCCGAAGAGTGGCAACACCAGCCCATAATATCGATAGAGAGCGACGAGTTGTGTCGCAGGCTCGGCATCGAGGGCGGCATGGCGCGAATGACCGACCTCTTTGACAACGATGGTCGCTACAGGCTGGAGGCGATGTATAAAGGTACCGACCGCGGACTTGACCGTGACATACTTGAAGTGGACGAAAAGGTGGGACTGGTGCTGATGCTAACCTCCGATGAGCTGATAGTGCCGCGTGGCGATGATGTGGCCCCGTTGTCACGAGCCAAGGTTGCGGTGGAGATTGCGTATAACCGCTTGCCGCTTGAACGGATTTTCTTCATGTTCACGCTGTCGATGGCCGTGATTGCTTTTTTAGCGTTTGTCATGAAGTGGCGCTGTCGCAGGCTGTTTGTCGCGGCACTCTATGTTTCGTTGTCGCTTCAGGCGTTGAATTACACCATGCGATGGTATGTGTCGGGCTCGATTCCGCTTGCCGACGGTTACGAAACCATGCAGTTCCTGTCGTTGGCAGTTCTTGTGCTGACCTGTGTTATTTACCGGCGAAATGAGTTTGCATTGCCGTCGGGCATGCTGCTTGCCGGTTTTGCCGGACTTGTGGCGTGGCTCGGCGAGTCGAATCCGACGATAACGCCGCTGTTGCCGGTGCTGTCGTCGCCTTGGCTGAGCCTGCACGTGACATTGGTGATGATAGCCTATGCGCTGCTTTCGTTCACGATGCTCAACGGCATTGTGGCTCTCGCTATGAAGCGTGAGCATGAGCGGCTGATGGCGATGAGTACGGTGCTGCTCTATCCGGGAGTGGTGCTGCTCGGCATCGGAATATTCGCCGGTGCCGTGTGGGCCAATGTGTCATGGGGGCGATATTGGGGATGGGACCCGAAGGAAACATGGGCATTGATTACATTCTTGGTCTATGCGGTGCCGCTTCACACTTCGATTGCTAAGTTGCGCAATCCGCGCAACTTCCACATCTACCTGATTCTGGCATTCCTGACCGTGATAATGACCTACTTCGGCGTCAACCTCCTGCCCTCGCTGCACGCGTATTAAGCTGACTGCGACTACCCCAACGAAGTTACGCGTTGGCTCAGCGGTGAACACAACTTTACCATCTCAACCATTGCCATGCTCTCTGCATTCTTTGGCGAATCGATAATTACAGTGTAATCTCACTATAGACCGGGCGAGGGTTCGGGACTTGTGGATTAAAGGAAAAAGCCCTTCTCTCCGAAGGGCTTTTTCGTGGATAAACAAATAACATGCAACTAAACAGTTGTTTAGAAGTTGTAGCCGAGGGTGAATGTCCATGCTTTGTTGTGACCGTCGGGGTGTTTCTCGGTTTGGGGCAGCTCGCGCAAAACGTTGCGGCAGCTGAAGTGGTAGTGCGCACCGATGTAGTAGTGCTGCATGACGAGAACACCGAGTCCCATCTTCAGTCCCCAGTCGTAGGTCTGCACCATTCCTTTGTCGCCGAAGCAGTCGCTCTTGAAGTCGCGACCTATTACCTGCGGAGCTGTAGGCTCGGTGTCGGATGTGCCGTAGACGGTGTATTTGTTGGCTCCGCCGAATCCCCACGCGAAGTAGGGACCGAAGTCGATTTGTACCTGAGCGAGCTCGGCCACACCCAGTCGCAGTGATGCGAGGATGGGTATTCTGATATAATTGCCGGTAAGCTGGCCGTCGATAGCTTTCAGCACATTGTCGGAATTGACAAGATAGTGATAGGTGCTTTTGCGGGTGTCCAAGAATATTCCCGGTTGTATTGTGAAAAAGTTTCGCAGATTTATGTCGACAACCATTCCGGCCGAGAAACCGCCTTTCCATTGGTTGTGGTTCCACTTGATGTCCTGAAATGCGTCATCATAGTTGGTGGTGAGGTTGGAGGTGTTGAAGCCCGCTCTCACACCTACCTGAAACAACTTGGCGGGTACACCGTAGTCGATGAGGGTCTGAGCCTGCGATGATACTGATATTCCTATAAGCAGAAGCGCTGCAAATAGACGGGAAATGGTTTTAGTCATAATATTGGAAGTATAATTTAATAATTGATAGTGTAAAATTACTTAATAAGATTGAATAATACAATATCACAAGACAATAAATATACAAATAGACAAACAATACGGATAACATGGATAATGTGTAGAAATTTGACATATAAATTGATTTTCCTCAGCTGAAAGATTGACAATTGAGCAATTAGAGTTATTTTTGCAAAAAAGTTATCACAAATCATAATCATTATTATGAAATCAATCATCAATTACATTCTCGCGATTGTAATGCTGTCGATGACGGCATTTTCAATCCATGCAGCGAAGTATGAGTACAGAACCGTACCCAACGACCCGCTGAAAGCCAAACTCTACACACTTCCCAACGGTCTTAAGGTCTACATGACCGTAAACAAGGATCAGCCGCGTATACAGACGTATATAGCAGTGCGCGTGGGTGGAAAGAACGACCCCGCCGAAACCACCGGACTTGCCCACTATTTCGAGCATCTGATGTTTAAGGGTACTCAGAATTTCGGAACATCGGATTACAAGGCCGAGAAGCCTCTTCTCGATGAGATAGAGCGACTCTTTGAGGTTTACCGCAAGACTACCGACGAGGCCGAACGTGCCGCACTCTATCACCGCATCGACAGCGTGAGCTATGAGGCGTCCAAGATAGCCATTCCCAATGAATATGACAAGCTTATGGCTGCCATCGGTGCATCGGGAACCAACGCATTCACCTCCTACGATGTCACCTGTTACACCGAGGACATTCCCTCGAATCAAATCGAGAACTGGGCGCGCATCCAGGCCGACCGCTTCGAGCATCCGGTACTGCGCGGATTCCACACAGAGCTTGAAACAATCTATGAGGAGAAGAACCGCTCCCTTACCAGTGACTCGCGCAAGGCTTACGAGAAGATGCTCGCGCTGCTGTTTCCCAACCATCCCTATGGAACTCAGACAGTGCTCGGCACACAGGAGCATCTTAAAAATCCGTCGATTACCAATGTCAAGAACTATCACTCGCAGTGGTATGTGCCCAACAACATGGCAATATGCGTGAGCGGTGATTTTGATCCCGACAACATGATCGACATCATCACCAAGTACTTCGGCAACCTGAAGCCCAATCCCAATCTGCCTGTGTTGAAGTTCAAGGAGGAGGCTCCCATAAAGGCTCCCATAAAGGCCGAGGTCATGGGCAACGAATCGGAAATGCTGTTTATCGGATGGCCTTTTCCCGGTTCAGGAAGCCGTGAGGTTGAGGTGCTCGACATTCTCAGCTCCATCCTGAGCAATCAGGGTGATGCCGGCTTGATCGACATTGACATAAACCAGCAGCACAAGGCACTTGCCGCCGGTGCGGGAATGTACAACATGGCCGACCGCACCGCATTTATGCTCATCGGCGCTCCCAAGGAGGGACAGACACTTGACGAGGTGCGCGACCTGCTCCTCGCCGAAATCGACAAGCTGCGCAAGGGCGAATTTGACGAGAGCCTTATCGAAGCTACGATCAACAACTACAAGCGCAATGTACAGAGCAGCATCGAGAGCAATGAAAATCGTGTGAGCATGTTCCTCGACTCATTTGTCAACGGTACGGACTGGGCCGACGATGTAGCATCGATCGACCGTCAGTCAAAGCTTACCAAGAAGGATATCGTGGACTTTGCCAACAAGTATCTCGGCGACAACAACTATGCCATCGTCTACAAGCTTCAGGGCAAGGACACCACCGAGCTCAAGATGTCGAAGCCCGCACTCACTCCCATCGTGATGAACCGTGAGATGTCGAGCGACTTCCTCAAGGAAATCCAGTCGAGCAATGTGAAGCCCATCGAGCCCGTGTTCCTTGACTACAACAAGGATCTCACTATCTTCAATACAAAGAAGAGCAACATCCCGGTGCTTTACAAGAAGAATGAAACCAACGGATTGTTTGAGCTCACCTATGTGTTTGACATGGGTAACCGTCATAACCGACTGTTAGGCACTGCCGCTCAGTATCTCGACCTGCTCGGCACCAAGGACATGACCGCCGAACAGATAAAGAATGAGCTTTACCGACTCGGATGCACGTTCTTTATAAGTCCCGGCACCGACCGCCTCTATGTGCGCATCAACGGACTTAGCGAGAACATGCCTCAGGCCGTGGCTCTTGTCGAGAAGCTGATGAACGAGGCTGTTGTCGATAAGGAGGCATATAACGGACTCGTGAACCGCCTGTTGAAGTCACGCGATAACAACAAGAGCAGCGAAAGCGCCAACCAACGTGCTTTGCAGTCCTACATGATTTATGGTGATGCCGCCAAGAAGCTCAATCTTACCAACGATGAACTCCGCAACCTCGACCCTGCCAAGCTCACCGAGGCTATACGCGACCTCAATTCCTACAAGCACCGCATAATCTACTACGGCCCCTACAGCGAAACCGAACTTACATCGCTCGTAGACCGCGAACACAAGACTCCGGCCGCATTGAAGGATATTCCCAATGTTCCCCGTCTTAAGATGAGAGAAACAACCGAGCCGGTAATCTACGTGGCTCCTTACGACTCCAAGCAGCTGAAGATGATGCAGTACTCCAACAACGGCGAGAAGTACAATCCGTCGATTGAGCCTGTGGTGACCCTCTACAACGAGTATTTCGGAGGCAGCATGAACTCGATCGTGTTCCAGGAGATGCGCGAGAGCCGCAGTCTTGCTTACTCGGCAGGCGCTTACATGTCGTCGCCCTCTTATCTCGACCAGCCTTACGTTTATATAACCTCTATAGGCACGCAGAACGACAAGCTCTTCGACGCTATAAACGCATTTGACGAGATTATCAACAATATGCCGCAGAGTGCGCCCGCATTCTCGCTTGCCAAGGAGGGTCTTGACGCCCGCCTGCGCACCGAACGCGAAATCAAGGACATGGTGGCATGGTCCTACATAAACGCTCAGGACCTTGGCGAAACAACCGATGTGCGTCGCCGCATATTTGAGGCTCTTCCCTCACTCACGCTTGAGAATCTCACCGATTACCAGAAGTCGGATATCGCAGGACGCACCTATAATTACTGCATCCTTGCCAATATCGACGACATCGATCTTGACGCTCTTGGAAAGCTGGGCAAGGTGGTTGTGCTGACAACCGATGATATATTCGGTTATTGATATATCTACAGCCCACTGAAATAATAAGCGGAATATCGTCGCCGGGTTTCCTGTGTATCGGGAATCCGGCGATTCCTTTTTTTGTCGTGCGTGACCGACGGTTGCCGGGAGGGCTGAGCCGATACTGAATTATTGTGGAGAAATGTTTGTAAAGTTTAAATTGTTGGGTTAATTTTGCACTTCAAAATTGGGAATTTTAATCAACAGTTAATCTGTATCTCTATGCCAAAGTTATCACGCAACATCTGGTTGTCGTCCAAGGACTATGTGTTTATAGTCTTGGGTTTGTGCATCTATGCATTCGGTTTCACTGCTTTTGTTCTCCCCGAAAAGGTAGTTATCGGCGGTCTTGTCGGAGTGGGTTCACTCGTATATTTCCTAACCGATATCCCTGTGGCCATCACCTCCTATGCCTGCAACCTGTTGTTGCTTGCAATCGCCTACAGGATTGTGGGGCGTCAGTTTGTGGTGCGCACAGTGTTCGGCGCCACGGTGCTGAACCTCCTTATAGGTATAATGCAGCCGCTTTTCCCCGAGCCGCTCATAGCCCAGCAAACGTTTATGAACATCATCATAGGCGGTGTCCTTTGCGGAGTGGGCATTGGTCTGGCATTTACCCATAACGGCAGTACGGGCGGCACCGACATCGTGGCCGCGATGGTGTCGAAGCGCAGCAACGTGTCGATAGGCCGCATGATGATATATTGCGATTTCTTGATCATATCGTCGAGCTTCTTCCTTTTCTATCAGATCGACAAGGTGGTCTACGGTCTTGTAGTTACGTTCCTTGCATCGTTCATGACCGACCAGGTGATAAACACCAACCGTCAGGCTGTACAGTTCACCATCATATCGCGTTATTGGGAGGAAATAGCCACTGCGATAAATAATGAGGCCCGTCGAGGCTGCACCGTGCTCTCGGGAATGGGCTGGTACACCAAGCATGAGGTTAAGATGCTCATCGTCATGTGTCGCAAGATTGAATCGGTCACCATATTCCGCATAGTCAAGTCGATCGACAAGGACGCATTCATCACCCAGGCCAATGTCAACGGAGTCTACGGTCAGGGATTTGACATGGTAAAGCTCAAGATGAAGCCGAGCAAGAACCATGACGGACTCCAAGAGCCGGCTCATGCAGTGCCTCATGATGCGATAAAACAAGAATAATAGAAGAAAAAAGTGTAAATGTGACATTTATTAGCGAAAAATAGCTATCTTTGCAGCCTGCATTTTGGTAAGAAGTGCCATTTAGGCAGAAGTCAGTCACAAAACGCTTACTTACACATAGACTATGAAGCTATTACAAGCTAAACTGGACAAGTATCAGGAACCGCAGAAGGCTAAGGCTGCGGGCATTTATCCTTATTTTAGAGAAATATCGAGCGAACAGGATCCCGAGGTTATAATAAATGGCCGCAAGGTGCTGATGTTTGGCTCCAATTGCTACAGTGGACTCGTGAATCATCCCAAGATTAAAGAGGCTGCCATTGAGGCAATTAAGAAGTACGGCACGGGATGTGCCGGTTCGCCGTTCTTGAACGGTACGCTTGACATCCACAAGGAGTTGGAGGCAAAGCTTGCTGAATACGTTGGAAAGGAAGACGCAATGATTTATTCAACCGGATTCGGAGTTAATCTCGGAGTCGTTTCCACATTGACAGGCCGTGAGGATTACATCCTTTGGGATGAGCAGGACCACGCTTCCATCATCGAGGGCCGTCGATTGTCGTTCTCTCAGTCGTTGAAGTACAAGCACAACGACATGGAGTCGCTTGAAAACCAGTTGAAGAAGTGCGATCCTTCAAAGGTAAAGCTTATAGTCACCGACGGCGTTTTCTCGATGGAGGGCGATGTAGCCAACCTTCCTGAAATAGTGCGTCTTGCCAAGAAGTATGATGCAAGCGTGATGGTCGACGAGGCTCACGGTATCGGAGTGTTCGGTCGCGGAGGTCGCGGAACATGCGATCATTTCGGAGTTTCCAAGGATGTGGATCTCATCATGGGAACATTCAGCAAGTCGTTTGCATCGCTTGGCGGATTCATCGCCTGCGACAAGTCGATTACCAATTACTTGCGTCACCATTCACGTTCCTATATATTCACAGCCAGCATAACTCCCGCATCGACTGCCGCTGCTATGGCAGCACTTGAAATCATGCAGCAGGAGCCTCAGCTTCAGGAGCAACTCTGGGCGCTCACACACTATGCGCTCGAAGGATTCCGCAATATGGGCTGCGAGATAGGCAACACCTCGACTCCCATCATTCCGCTCTTCATCCGCGACAACTACAAGACATTTGCCATCACCCGCGACCTTCTCGAGGAGGGCATATTTGTCAACCCCGTGGTTTCGCCGGCAGTGGCTCCCCAGGATACGCTGATACGCTTCAGCCTCATGGCCACTCACACCAAGGATCAGGTTACTACCGCCCTTGAAAAGATTCAGAAGGTGTTCAAGAAGCACGGTATATTGAAATAGTATATCCAACACTACAGATTATATGTCGACATGGCCGTCTATCGCTGACGGCCATGTATTTTTTTGTGCGCGAGAAAAAAATCGTGCCGTCACATGAAAAAAATTAAGTAAAACACTTGCATGTTTCAAATAATAATTATAACTTTGTAATGATTACAAAACAGTATTGACTGCAATGAAAATGATGACGACGGCACAACTGAGCGATTATCTGAAGGCCAAGGGGGTAAGACCTTCGGCCCAGCGCATCGCCATATTGCGCTATCTCATGGAGAATCCGGTTCACCCAACGGCCGAGAAGATACATGAGGCTCTGGTGCATGACATGCCGTCATTGTCATTGACCACCGTCTACAACACTCTGAACTGCCTTGTGGCAGCCGATTGCGGAGTGACGATGCTGACTCCCGACTCGCGTAACGCTCACTTTGACTTCATCGAGCATCCCCATGCCCACTCCTATTGCCGCTCATGCGGAGCTATAATGGACATGGAGCTTGGCGGTGTGGCACCGGGCAATGATTGCTGCTGCGGCTTCCATGTAGAGCACGTTGATGTGTGTTATCGCGGACTTTGCAGCGACTGTTATTCAAAACTGAATTGAGATTAATATTTTATTCGTATAATTATTTAATAACCAAAAGAAAATGAAAAAGAAATTTATTTGTACCGTGTGCGGTTATGTTCATGAAGGTAATGAAGCTCCTGAAAAGTGCCCCCAGTGCGGCGCTCCCCGCAGCAAGTTCAAGGAACTCGACGAAACCGCTCTTCTCCAGTTTGTAACCGAGCATGAAATCGGTGCAGCCAAGGGTTCGGACGACGAGATGATCAAGGACCTTACCGCTCACTTCAACGGCGAGTGCACCGAGGTGGGTATGTATCTTGCAATGTCGCGTCAGGCCGACCGTGAGGGTTATCCCGAAGTAGCCGAGGCTTTCAAGCGTTATGCTTTTGAGGAAGCCGAGCATGCTGCAAAGTTTGCCGAACTTCTCGGTGAGATGGTATGGGATACCAAGACCAACCTTGAAAAGCGTATGGCTGCCGAGGCAGGTGCCAATGCCGACAAGATGCGCATCGCAAAGCGTGCCAAGGAACTCGGTCACGATGCAATCCATGACACCGTTCATGAAATGGCTAAGGACGAGGCTCGTCACGGTCAGGGCTTTGAAGGTCTTTACAACCGATTCTTCAAGAAGTAATCAGATCCTGTTTATAAAAAACGCTGTGAAGCTCGCCGTCAGTTCGGTGAGCTTCACTTGTATATGTTCATGCCCCATCGGGTTAAAAATGCTTATATGGTTAACTTTTAGGACTCCAATGTGTTATATCGTCTGAATAGAATAATGAAAACATTTAATTTCAAAGTTATGAAAAACAAGCTATTTTTGATGATGTTGGCATTGTGTGGAGTGTTCATGCTGTCGTCGTGCAGCGATGATGACGATGACAATGATGTTGCAGCCTCCAAAGTTCCTCAGGCTTATGTAGAGGCATTGGCTGCCAAGTTTCCTGAAGCTGCAAATGTGGAATGGGAAAACAAGGGCGCATATCTTGTAGCCGATTTCACAAAGGATTTCCGTGACTATGAAGTGTGGTTTGATTCATCGGCAAAGTGGAGTATGACAAATATCGATTGTGGAAAGGACCTGTTCTTCATACTCGGCGAGGTGTCGAAGGCTTTTGCCGAGAGCGAGTATGGAACATGGACTATCGACGACATCGAGAGTTACGAAAGAGCCAACGACAGCTTCTATGTAATAGAGGTGGAAAAGGTCGGAAACAGCGACACTGACATCTACTACAGGCCCAACGGCGAGCTTATAAAGGCTGTGGTGAGCGACAATGCTGAAATAACCCCGGTCACCGTATTGTAGCCACGATTGCGAATGCCGATGCATAGAGCAGTATAAGCATCGCAGTCATTCCAAGCAAAGGATTAAGCGACTTGCCCGTAACCCGGGTGAGTCGCTTCCATAATATGAGGTGAAGCACGATGTACACGTAGGCAATGGCGTGCATGTTGGTGAAGGCTTTCCACATCAGCGCTACGGCTATCAATCCGTTGAGCAGATATAGAGTGGCCATGAACGGGCGTCCCATCTTGACGGCGAGCGTGAGCTTGCCCACGGCACGGTCGTCGTCGATGTCGCGGTAATTGTTTACGATGAGCACATTGGCGATCATGAGGCCCAGTGCCACCGATCCGGTAAGAACTTCGGCGGTGAATGTGCCCGATTGAACGTAGTAGGTGAGATTGACCGGAATTATGCCGAAGTAGAACACTACCGCCACTTCGCCCCATCCGTGACGCGACAGCGGGTAGGGGCCGGTTGAGTAGGCCATTACGCCCAGGGCAATCAGTATGCCTGCGGGCAGCATCCACCATCCGCCCCAATATATTAGCGAGCACCCTACGGCGCAAGCCAGCGCGAGAGTGGCGAATGTGGCTGTTTTCATCGCGCGTGGCGTTATGTCGCCTTCGGTCACTCCTCGCCGTGGCCCGTCACGGCCCGCGCGGTCGAGTCCGTCACGGTAGTCATAGTATTCGTTGGCGAAGTTTGACGCTATCTGCGCAAGTACGGCAAAAATCAGGCACAACGCCGCAGGCAGCGGCTTGAAGTTTCCGTCGAGTTGATTGTATCCTATTGCAAGCACCACTCCGGCTACCGACACGGGAAGCGTGCGCAGCCTCATGGCTTCAATCCAGCACTTAATCATCATTGATGGCACTTATGTCGGGTCGCGGAGCCGAGGCCTCGGTTTCATCGATTCCGAAGCAGTGCACTATGGCGTGTCTTATACATTCGGCGTCGCGTCCGTTCTCTTTTAATATTTTTATTATATCGTTAATGTAACTGTCCTTGTTGTTGAGTCCGCACAGTGCGGCGACATTCGATCCGGGGAGCATCGACTTCTGGTTGTAGACGCGAAGCACCGACTGATAGTCGCCGGATAGGACATAACGGTGAAATTCCTTACAGAAGTTCTCGTACATTGCTCTCGGGTTAATTTCGTTGACGAGATTGGCCATGTGCTCCTCCAGCTTGTTGATGTTGGGGAAGCGACCGTCGATGCGATACTCCATGATTCGTTTTACACGATGTCGAGTGTGCAGCAGGGCCTGCTGGCGTATGTCGTGCTTAAACTGTCCGAGAATCGATTTCTTGACATGCTCAAATACCCGGTTCTCGTTGCGGTGGTGACGGCGTGCTACAGTGCGAATCACCCCTTCGAGCATCAATATGTTTTCGATTTCGGCCACATCGGGTACGAAAATTTTTTTGTCACGCAGATACTTCACCTCTTGGGCGTCGCGGCGGTCGCGGTCGACTATTCCGTGACTGTCGAGGTGGTGGAATGCGTTCAGGTCGTTGAACGTGCGTGTCGCCTCGATGACCTTGTTGCAGCTGCCGAGCGACTTTACCGTATAGTCGGTGAACACCAGCGGATAGAGCTTTGCGTCGATGGAGTGGGTAGCGTCACCTTCGATGAAGAGCACCGGCTTGCGTGCGCCCACGAGGGTGGCATAGAGGTCTTCGCTTATTGAGGAGTTGGGAGGCAGAACTGCATAGTCCCATGTCTGTTTTGCTGCGTCATATCCCCGCACCCATATAATGGCGTTGCCACGCTGTGCCGATAGGAATTCGACATCGTGGGTGGTGTAGACAAATGTGCAGTCGGGGCGCATCGACTCGACTTTATCCCAGATGAATCCTGTGATTGAGGGGTGAAGGAACATTCCCGGGCTGTCGACAAATATGACGGCCTTCTCGGGAGCATATTGTAACGCTCCGAAGTAGTAGAGTACGGCCTTTTCGCCGTCGGAAAGTTTAAGTGAGGAGTAGGCTTCGGCCGAGTCGTTGTTGCGGCTGAAGAGCAGCTTGCCGCCTTCACGCAACACCTTGTTTTCGGGGAATACCTCCTGCCAAGCCTTTATCACGCGGTCGAGGTGACTCTCGGGCAGCGGCACGGGCTTGCTGTCGGCGTTTGTGACCTTATGGGCGATAAGGTTTAGCACTTCATCGTAGAGCATCAGGGTGGTGAGCCGTTCAAACTGGGTGGCGTTGTCGCTTCGGATGAACGATGACTGCGATGTGGCCTCCACGTAACGTGAGTCGATCGAGCCGGGGAGATTGTCGGGCGTGTCACAACGATATAGAGCCTTCAAGGCCGAAAGCCTGAAGACCGGGGAGTCGAGCTCGGAGATGAAGCGCTCGGTGAAGCGCGTTTTTCCGGCTCCGTTGGCTCCGATAACGATGATTCGCCTGTTGTCGGCGACGATGGTGTCGCGTGACCCGTCAAGCCGTGGAGGAAGTTGTAGTTTCATGACGCTATAGGTGAAGAGTTATAACGTAAAGTTAATAAAAACTTTTGTAACTCCACCTATGCTTTCGGGTTCTCGATTGACAGATTGTACTTTTTGAGCAACATTACGGGATGATATGACAATTTGGCCTTGCGCAGCCCCTCGTCGCCTACATCCTCTTCGCGGTTTATGTAATCGATGCCGTGACGGGCCGTCATGTCGGCGGCAAACAGCTTGTTGATCGTTTCACCCGCACCCGGTATGGTGTGGTTCATCTTCTCGATGTGTACATAGAGCGTGTCGCCTATTATCTCGCCTATGGTGAATGCCACGATGCCGTGCCGGTGGGTCGATAACACAGCGCCCTCAAAGGGAAACCGCTGATAGTTGTCGAGAACGTTGAACACCTGTTCGCGTTCGGCATCGGCGAGCTCCTGCGAGGCATCGGGCTGCAGTGTCGTGCGATGGTAGAACTCCTTCACCGCCTCGATGTTGTCGATGGTGAGCGGACGGTAGTCATAGTCGGGATTGTCGGCGATGAACCGGTTTACGTGATTGCGCTTTTTGCTGTATTTGTTACCCTGAAGGGTAGCGAGGTCGGCTGCGTTGTAGAGGTAGTCGGCCCAGTCGGTCAACTCCTCTATGCGGCACGGGCCAAGGCAGTAGAAGTCCGACAGCCGGTCCTCGGGTACGGCCGAAAATTGAACGGGCAAGTTGTGGTGACGGCAGTAGTCGAAAACAAGCGATATTGCGTCACGCAGTGCCATGTCGCCTATCGGCATCGAGAATGCAGGAACGGCTGTGTCGTTCTCCGACACGCCTTTTATGAAAAGTGTGTTGTCGACTATGTCGTATTGATAGTGGAAATAGTCACTCCACATCAGCAATCCGGCTATGGTGTAGTCACAGGTGCGGCTTTCGGCCTTTCGGAGAATCTCCCTTAATGCCGGAACAGCGTCGATTGTGACGGGTCGGAACGATAGTTTTGTAAGAGTATCCATAAGTTTGATATCAACATAAATTGTCAAGCATCCGGTGCGACAGTCACATGACTCTTCATCCCTCCTCTTAGAATACTGTCGCACCGGGATAAAAGAATAATGCTTACAGCCCCGCGATTGTTTAATGATCGACTGTTAAGGCTGTGAGCCGTGATGTATTTTAAAGGAAAGGCGACCTCACGCGTCGGGGGTCGCCTTTATCTTAGCTGTATACATCAGGGGACTACGATTAGCGGCGATTTCATCCGCTTACAGTGAAGTGGGATTGATATCCCGGTCGAGTTCCCTTTCTTGTCTATATAACACATTGTAAATGATTGATGTTTGATTCACAATAGTTAAAAGAGTTTAGAAAGGGATACAAAAAAAGGGTAAGCTTACTACATCGCACCGCTACAACCCGGTACCGTTGCTCCGGTCAAGGCCTGGCGGAGTTCCCGGGGAGCTGGTCGTGTAGGACTTACCCGGGCACAAAGGTACGACTTTTTTCCGTAACAACAACTATCCGATGTTATTTTTTCATCGGTTGACATTGTGAAATAGGGTTAACGCATTGCAAGCGTGACATGAATGTGGGATGACAATAAGTGACGATGATTTACGTTTTAGTGATAGCAACGTTTATGTCGGAGCGCATATACATAGTATTACGGATCGTGCTTGCCGCGGTGTCGCTTTTGTCGGCGCCGGCGGTAAGGGCTTTTGCGCCCGACAGTTACGCCCGACATTCGGTGCTGTCACATGGCCGGTGGGTCAAGTTGAAGGTCATGTCGGAGGGCATGTATCGCATAAGCCTTGACGACCTTGAGCGGTGGGGATTTCACGATGTGACGCGCGTGAGCGTCTACGGTTACGGTGCCGAACCGGCAGGTGACGCACTTTTGGAGTCGGATTACATCGACGACCTTCCGCAAGCTCCGTGTGAGGTTACATCCCGCGGTCTTGTGTTCTATGCGCGGGGAGCCGAGGGGCTTACGGTGTCGAATGGGCGTTATGTCATGCACAAGAACGGCTACACCGATGCTGCCTATTACTTCCTTGGAGAATCGGAACCCGCTGAGCCCGGCAGGACGGGGATTCCCGGAGCAGTCAACGGCGTCACTTCGTTTACCGAGGTGTTGTCGCATGAAATCGACCTGGTGTCGCCCGGTGCCACGGGACATGAAATGCTCGGAGAGGATTTCCGGTTTCAACGGAGTGCCGAATTTGTATTTGATCTCACAGGAAAGTCAGATGACAACGTGTGGACGGGTTGCCGGTTTGCAGTGAAAAATGTGAAGGGAGCTTCGACATTGGCATTAAGCGTCAACGGGTCGGGAGTGTCGCCCGTCACCTCGATTGCCGCGGGGCCCAATGACAGTCACCAACACTACCGCATAGCCGAAATGTCGCATGACATAACCGTTGATGGCGATGTGCTGACGCTCGGCCTCGACTTCTCGACCAAAGGTCAGGCGGCACTGGCGCGCCTCGACCGCATAACGGTCAACTATAACCGCAGGCTGGCGATGACCGACGGTGTGCTGACATTCAGCCACTCGTCACCGTCGTTGATTCTTGAGGGCGTGCGTGACGATACGCGTATATGGGATGTGACCGATGCGCGTCGGTTCTTGAAAGTTGACGCTGCTGTGTCGCATGGAACGGCCAAGTGGACAGCCTCAAGCAGGGGATTGCGGCGATATGTCGCATGGAATCCCGATGCCGACATGAAGTCGCCGGTACTCGCCGGTGAGGTATATAACAGCGACCTCCATGCCATGGCGGTGCCCGATATGGTGATTTTCACCCCTAAGCGTTGGTCGAGTTATGCCGAATCGCTTGCCGCCCTGCACCGTAACTCGTCAGACAACCTTGATGTGGCTGTGGTGGCCGCCGAGGATGTCTACAATGAGTTTGCCTCGGGAGCTCCTGACTTCAATGCCTTCAGGCGTATGCTTAAGATGCTGTGGGATCGCGGAGGGGGTAGTGCGTCTGCTCCGAGCAAGCTGAAGTATGCGCTCATGTTGGGGCGCGGACATCATGACCACCGGCGCATAACGGCCTCGGCTCAGGCGACGGGCTATCCTATACTTCCGCAGTGGCAGAGTGTCGACGGGTCGTCGGACAACACTTCCTATACCACCGAGGACTATCTCGCATTTCTGCTCGACGGGTCGGGCGTGAATCCGGGAAGTGACTATCACTGTATAGCAGTGGGGCGCATTCCCGTCACATCGGACACGGAGGCGCGCATGGCGGTCGATAAGATTTCGGCCTACATCAACGGCGACAACGACGAGAGCGATTGGAAGATAAACATGGTAATGACAGCCGATGACGGTGACAACGGAGAGCATACCGAGCAGATGGAGCGGATATACAATCAATTGATGTCGACTGACGACGGCGGCCGTGAGATGCTCTATCACAAGGTGTATGTGGATGCGTCGCCGCTTGTCGACAAAGTAGCCGTGGAAGCTCACGACAGGATGATGAGGCTGCTTGGCAGGGGTACTTGCTGGTGGTGGTTTGTAGGTCACGCCACAACCTACTCATGGACTGGTGAGGGGCTGCTTACAGCCGATGACATACGTGACATGAACCTGCGCCGTCAGCCGCTGCTTTTTGCTGCTACGTGTGACTTCCTGCGATGGGATGCCGACGGACAGTCGGGTGCCGAACTGCTGTTCATGAAGCCCGGAGGAATAATAGGAGCGGTGGCTGCCACCCGTCCTGTCTACATGACCTATAACCGTGACCTGACGATTGCCACGGCGAGGATGATGACGCGACGCGACGAGTCAGGCGAGCTGCTTCCCGTGGGTGAGGTCATGCGCCGTGCCAAGAACGAACTCACCTCGCCGAGCGATGTCAACAAACTGCGTTACGTACTGCTCGGCGATCCGGCGTTACGCCCTGCCGGTGCCTCTTTCAGGGCGGTGCTCGACTCTATTGCGGGGCAGGCTGTACATCCCGATTCGCAAGTGACGGTGAAAGGGCGTCAGCAGCTCGTTATGAAAGGACGCATCACCGATAGCCGAGGACGCATTGTGTCATCGTTTAACGGAGTTGTCAATTCAACCATATATGACGCTGAATACAGCACCATCACCGAGGGGCGCAACGATGGAAAGCAGGTGATTTTCGAGCAACAGGGCGACCGGTTGTGGACGGGGCGTGACACTGTTGTAAACGGACATTTCAGCATAAACGTGACCATGCCGGGTGAAATATCGTCAAATTTCCGTCATGCGGCATTGAGCATGACGGCCCTGTCGGTCGACGGCCGCGATGCTTCGGGGGTGAACCGTGACTTCTATGTCTACGGTTATGACGAAACGGCGATTGCCGATGAGGAGCCCCCGGTAATTGAGTTGTTCGGACTGAATGGCGAGGATTTTGTCGACGGACAGACGGTCAACGAGTCGCCCATGGTCATTGCACGTGTCACCGACAATGTGGGCATCAACATATCCAATGCAGGAATAGGTCACCAGATGTCGCTGATGCTTGACGGCAACAAGGCATGTCCCGATGTTCCCCACTACTATAGTCCGGGAAGTGACGGCGGTCGCAGCGGAACGATAGCCTATCCGCTTTCGGGACTGTCGCCCGGTCGTCACACTCTCAGGCTGCGGGTGTGGGACACCTCCAACAATATGGCCGAGTCGACTGTTTCGTTCAAGGTGGTCAAGGGACTTGCTCCCGACATTGTTGAGCTGTACACCGATGCCAATCCGGCAGTGGATATGGTCAAGTTTTACATACGCCACAATCGACCTGATGCGATGTTACAAGTAAAGCTGACGGTATATGACCTGTCGGGACGCACGGTGTGGAGCACACGCCAGAACGGGCGCAGCGACATGTTTGTCACGGCTCCTATCGTTTGGAATCTTTCGGATAACGGCGGCGGACGCGTTTCCCATGGCCTTTATATCTACAAGGTGACAATCAGTGCCGACGGCGGCAGCGAAACTTCGGCAACACGCAAGCTCGCCGTAGCTCCACGTTGACACAGCATAGCTGATTGCGGCCTTTTCGATAACAATGTGACCGACATTCGCAAAGAAAGAAAAAAATGCGTACCTTTGCGCATCCAAAACTATAACAATGTCATGAAGAGCATAAAAGAACTTTATAGAATAGGAACCGGACCGTCGAGCAGCCACACGATGGGCCCGCGTTATGCCGCTCAACAGTTTGCCGCCCGCAATCCCGGAGCATCGACATATCGTGTCACGCTTTACGGCAGTCTTGCAGCTACCGGAAAGGGTCACATGACCGATCGTGCCATAATCGACACATTAAGTCCTACCGCACCGGTGGAGATAGTGTGGCAGCCTCAGATATTCCTGCCGTTCCATCCCAACGGAATGCTTTTTGAAGCCCTTGACAGCGAGGGTAACGTTACTTCCAACTGGACGGTGTTTAGTGTGGGAGGCGGACAGCTTGCCGAAGAGGGAGAAACTCCTACAGCGAGCGATGATGTGTATCACATGAACACCCTTACCGAGATACTCGACTGGTGTCAGCGCACAGGCCGTTCCTACTGGGAATATGTAGAGGAGTGTGAAGGCCCTGAAATATGGGATTATCTTGCCAAGGTGTGGGACACCATGTGCAAGAGTGTCGAGCGCGGCCTCGACCGCGAAGGTGTGCTGCCCGGCCCGCTGCATCTTCCGCGACGCGCAGCCACCTACTATGTGCGCGCATCGGGTTATAAATCCAATCTTCAGTCACGCGGACTGGTGTTCTCCTACGCCCTTGCGGTGTCGGAGGAGAACGCTTCGGGAGGAGAGATCGTGACGGCACCGACCTGCGGATCGTGCGGAGTAGTGCCGGCAGTGCTTTACCATCTTAAAAAGAGCCGTGACTTCTCGGAGGCGCGTATATACCGTGCGCTTGCTACAGCCGGACTCATAGGCAACATCGTTAAGCACAATGCGTCGATAGCCGGCGCCGAGGTGGGCTGTCAGGGCGAAGTGGGCGTAGCATGCGCCATGGCGGCAGCGGCTGCCAATCAGCTGTTTGGGGGCAGTCCCGCTCAGATAGAGTATGCGGCCGAGATGGGTCTTGAGCATCATCTCGGTATGACATGCGACCCTGTGTGCGGCCTTGTCCAGATTCCGTGCATCGAACGTAACGCCTACGCAGCCGCACGTGCGCTTGATGCAAACCTCTATTCGGCATTTACCGACGGCGGGCACCGGGTGTCATTTGACCGCGTGGTCGAGGTGATGAAGCAAACCGGCCATGACCTGCCTTCGATATACAAGGAAACAGGCGAAGGCGGTCTTGCCCGTGACTACGAAATAACGGAATAAGCATAAGAGCCGTTAATATTTATTGTCGAACCGGCATTAAATGACGATATTTTCTCCGCCCCGGTCATAATCAAAACCGGGGCGGAGCTTGTTATAATAGTTACTAATAATGACTGTTATGAGAATATCGGATAGGGATAAGCGAATATTAAGGACTTCACTCTATGTGTTAGTGCTGCTGTTGTCGCTGGCTTTGATCGTATACATATCGATAGACACATTCACCAACGTAAACTTCCTTGAAAACAGGAATTACATGAGATTTCAGCTCCTGGTGTGTGTCGTGTTCATGATTGACTTCTTTGTGGAGCTTGCCCTTGCCGACGACAAGTGGAAATATGTGCGCCGACACTGGTTTTTCTTTCTGCTGTCGATACCCTATCTTAACATAATAGAGATGTTCAATATAAGCTTCTCGCATCAGGAGCTATATTTTATAAGATTCATCCCTCTTGCACGAGGAGCGTTGGCATTGTCGATAGTGATAGGCTATATGACGACCAACCGCATCTCCTCGCTGTTGATGTCATATATCGTAATATTGCTGTCGGTAATATATTTCGCCAGCCTTATATTCCTTGAGAAGGAGCAACCGGTCAACAACATGGTGCCCAATTACGGAGCGGCGCTGTGGTGGGCGTGCATGGATGCTACGACCATAGGAAGCAACATATATCCCGTTACGGTTGTGGGAAAGATACTCGCCGTAATACTCGCCGGCATGGGCATGATGATGTTCCCGTTATTCACGGTCTATGTCACCAACATGGTGCAGCGTTACAACAAGAAGCACTTCCCGAAGATATTCCAGTCGGAATTTGACGACCGTCACATAGAACCGGGATCGGAGTAGCCGTTATATGGTTTCAAGCGACAACACGTTGTTGAGCAGGGCTACGGCTTCCTCGACAGTAGGCACATCGGCTATCGCAAAACTGCGACGGCCGTTTTTTTCGCGTATGCGACAGCGTCGCGGATTAGCTTGCAGGAAGTTGAGCAGTCGGCCAAACATAGGCGACTGGTAGTAGGCCTTGTTGTTGTCGTCGACAAAGTAGATGTACATTGATCCCTGTTTCAGCACTACTTTCTCGATTCCGAGCCTTCGGGCCAGGTAACGCAGACGCGGGATGCGCAACAGTTCGGCTGTTTCCTTGGGAATCTTGCCGAATCGGTCCTCAAGATGAAGCTTGAATTGCTGAAGGTCGAGTTCGCGCTCTATGCCGTCGAGCTCCTTGTAGAGGCTTATGCGTTCGCTCTCCTGAGGCACATATTCGGGCGGAAGCAACAGCTCCATGTCGCTTTCGATCACGCAGTCGGCCACAAATTCCTGTCCGTCGCTCGAGTCGTCGGGCGTGAGAGTGTCGGAGAACTCCTCGTTTTTAAGTTCAAGCACGGCCTCCTTCAATATGCGCTGGTAGGTTTCATAACCGAGGTCGGCAATGAATCCCGACTGTTCGGCTCCGAGAAGGTTTCCGGCACCCCTTATGTCGAGGTCCTGCATGGCGATGTGGATGCCGCTGCCAAGTTCGCTGAAACTCTCAATGGCCTGCAACCGTCGACGCGCAACGGGATTTAGCGGAATGTGGGGCGGTACAAGAAGATAGCAGAAAGCCTTGCGGGAGCTGCGTCCCACTCGTCCGCGGAGCTGATGCAGCTCGCTCAGTCCGAAGTTCTGAGCGTTGTTGATGACGATTGTGTTGACATTGGGCATGTCGATGCCCGACTCGATTATAGTAGTCGCGAGGAGCACATCGTAGTCGTGGTTGGCGAAGTCGATTATGGCCTTCTCAAGTTTCTCGGGCGGCATCTGTCCGTGGGCTACGATTGTGCGTGCGTCGGGTACGAGCCGGTTTATCATAGCCTCCAGTTCATATAGCCCCTCGATGCGGTGGTTGACGATAAACACCTGTCCGTTGCGCGACATCTCGAAGTTGACGGCTTCAAGCATTATGTCGTCGTTTATAGCGTTGACCGAGGTGAGTATGGGGTAACGGTTGGCGGGGGGAGTGGTTATGGCCGACAGGTCGCGGGCTCCCATCAGCGAGAACTGCAGGGTGCGCGGAATGGGGGTGGCCGACATGGTGAGTGTGTCGACATTGACCTTCATCTGCTTCAGCTTCTCCTTTACGGCGACACCGAATTTCTGCTCCTCGTCGACGATCAGCAGTCCGAGGTCCTTGAACTTGATGTCTTTCCCGATAAGCTTGTGAGTGCCTATGAGAATGTCGATTTTGCCTTCGGCAAGGTCGGCCTTTATCTGTTTCACCTCCTTTGCGCTTCGAGCTCGCGATAGATAGTCGACACGCACGGGAAACTCTTTCAATCGATTCTTGAATGTGTTGAAGTGCTGATAGGCGAGCACCGTAGTGGGTACAAGGACGGCTGTCTGCTTGTTGTCGGTCGCGGCCTTGAAGGCGGCGCGTATTGCAATCTCCGTTTTGCCGAATCCCACATCGCCGCATATAAGGCGGTCCATCGGCCGCGCCGACTCCATGTCGTTTTTAACCGCCTGTGTGGCCGTCAGCTGGTCGGGGGTGTCCTCATAGATGAACGATGCTTCAAGTTCCTGCTGCAGATAGCTGTCGGGTGAATAGGCAAATCCTTTTTCGTCCTTTCGCGCGGCATAGAGTTTGATGAGGTCGCGAGCAATGTCCTTCAGCTTGCTCTTGGTGCGCTCCTTCATCTTGCCCCACGCGCCCGAACCGAGGCGGTTGATGCGCGGTTCCACGCCCTCCTTGCCACGGTACTTGGCAAGCTTGTGCAGCGAGTGGATGCTCACCAGGAGAATGTCGTTGTTGAGGTAGACGAGTTTTATCATCTCCTGCATGCGACCGTTTACCTCGGTGCGTATGAGTCCGCCGAAACGGCCCACGCCGTGGTCGACATGGACCACATAGTCGCCGACCTCTATCTGACCAAGCTCCTTGAGCGACAGTGCAAGTTTTCCCGAGCGGGAGCGGTCGCTCTTCAGATTATACTTGTGGAATCGGTCAAATATCTGATGGTCGGTGAATATACATGCCTTGGTCACGTGGTCGACAAATCCTTCATGGATTGTAGAGATGACGGGAGTGAACTTTATGTCGTCGCCCCGGTCCTCAAATATGGCACGCAGTCGCTCTATCTGCTTTTCAGAGTCGCTGAGAATGTAGACGGTGTAACCGTCGCCGATGAACTTCAGCAGTGAATCGCTGATGAGGTCAAAATTCTTGTGGTAGATGCCCTGCGGCGTACAGCCGAAATCGATTGCGGCCGAAGCTTCGGCATCGGCGTTGGCTGCCGCCGAGAATCGAATCTGGCGCATGTTGTTGAGCGACTCGGCAAACCGGTCGGGCTCGACTACATGCTTGAGAGCGTCCTTGTCGCCCTCGTCGGCTATCAGGGCGCTGTCGCTGAATGTTTCAGTTGCAATAGCCTCGATGCGCTGCAAGGTATAGTCGGCATCGCGCACCCACAGCAGTGTGTCGGCAGGAATGTAGTCAAGAAGCGACTCGCCTTTGCCCTGCTGTGAGACATTGGATGTAATCGATATGCGGTCGTGCTTTGACTCCGAAAGCTGTGTTTCGATGTTGAATGTGCGTATCGACTCGATTTCGTCGCCGAAAAAGTCGATGCGGAAAGGCTCTTCGCAACTGTAGCCGTAGATGTCGAGAATGGAGCCGCGGACTGCGAAATGGCCGGGGTCGTACACGTAGTCAACCTCCTGGAATCCATTTTCACGAAGCCACTTCTCGGTTTCGGCGAGGTCAACGGTGGAGCCTACGGCAAGCTGCAGGGTGTGAGCCTCGATGGTGTCGCGGGTCGCCACATGCTCGGCAAGTGCCTCGGGATAGGTGACGACATAGCGCAGCGAAGGGTCGTCAAACCAGTGGTTGAGCACTTCGGTGCGCATAATCTGCGACGGCGGGTCGACCTGCCCGTATTTTATCGACCTCTTGTAGCCCGATGGAAACATGAGCACCGCGCTCTCGCCAAGCACGCGTGACAAGTCGTGATAGAGGTAGCCGGCGTCATCGAGCGAATCGCCTATAACAAGCATCGGCCTCCCCCGGGAGGGGAGGGCCGATATTAACATTGGTGCCGATGACCCGGCAAGTCCATACAGGGAAATGCGGCGGCAAGAGTTGTCATTTACGGCACTCTCGACCGCTTCACGCCGGCCGGGAGTGAGAATCTTTTCACATAACTGCTTCAGGTCCATCTACTATGAATTCTTCTTTGTAGCAGGAGAGAGTATGGCGTTGTAACGAGCTTTGTCATTAAGGATTACTTCGGCTGAGTCGATTGTGACATCGCGCTTGAGGGTTTCGATCACCTGTCCCTTCTGGTAGTAGTAACGCTTTACGATTTCGCCTGCCAGAATGCCTTCGATGTCCTCGCGGTTGTTGTCGAGGTCGTGGCTGAGGTTGTGCTTCAGCAAGCCTTCGAGTACGGCAAACTCAGCCTTGGTGGAGTCGTTCATGTAGCCTTCGATTTCGGCTGTCGACTTCAGTGCGGCAAGCATCGACTCGCACACCTTGTCGTAGTTGAACTTGTCGGGGTCGATAAATGACTTGAAGTCATTGAAAATCGAGTCGGTGATGACAAAGTCCTCGGCAGCGGCGATTTCGGGATGCTCGGCAGCATACTTTGTGGCGTAATTGAACGCCCAGTTGTCGCTGACGATGTTGTAGGTCAATCGGTTGACTTCGCCGTAGTCGATTTTTACATCGGGGGTTATGCCTCCGCCGTCGCGCACTTCACGACCATGGATGGTGGTGAATACATTGGTGAGCGAGTCGGGAATGCGTGCCACCGAGCCGTCGGGGTTGCGATGGCTGTAGTCGATGGCCTGGATGAGGCGTCCGCTGGGGATGTAGTATTTGGCGATTGTAACCTTAAGCATTCCGTCGTAGGGCAGAGGGCGGGTGGTCTGCACAAGACCTTTGCCATAGGAGCGTGCTCCCATGATTACGGCGCGGTCGAGGTCCTGAAGGGCGCCTGCCGTTATTTCAGAGCTGGAAGCCGAACCCCCGTCGATGAGTACGGCCAGCGGAATTTCAGTGTCGACAGGAGCCGATGTGGTCTTATACACCTTTTCGTTAAGAAGGCCTTTGCCACGGGTGCGCAGAACTTCGGTGTTCTTGGGGACAAAGAGGCCCACAATCTTTACAGCCGCTTCGAGCAAGCCTCCGCGGTTGCCGCGCAGGTCGAGCACTATCGACTTCACATTAGGATTTTTCTTGAGCTCCACAAGTGCGTCCTTAACTTCGCTTGCCGCCTTGTCGGTAAACGATGTGAGGTAGATGTAGCCGATGTTGTCCTTAAGCACTCCGTAGTAGGGCACTGCCGGCAACTGAATCTTGCGGCGAGTGATGTCGAAAGTCTTTATCGAGTCGGTGACATAGGGTCGCTTCACGGTTACCTGAAGTTTTGTCCCGGGCTGTCCCTTGAGCTTCTCGCTGACTTGCGAGCTGTGCCATCCTGTAACCGAGTCATTGTCGATTTTTACAATGAGGTCGCCGGGCTTCAATCCCGCTTCCTGAGCAGGACTTCCTTCGTAGGGCTCGGAGATGAACACTCCCTTACCGGGCATCTCCACAATCATTGAGCCTATTCCGGCGTATTCGCCCGAAGTCATCATGGCCAAATCCTCCTGATCGCTTGCTCCGTAGTACTCGGTATAGGGGTCGATGTCGTTAAGCATTGCTGCAATGGCGATGTTAATCGACTTTTCGGCATCGATGGAGTCTACGTAGTTGGTCTGCAACTCCTTGTATAAGGCGTTGAAAATGTCAAGATTACGAGCTATTTCTCCCTTATTGCTCCGTGTCGCCGCGATAGTTGACATTGCGACAATCACGATGGTAGCCACGACTGCAAGGCGGCTCAACAGTGAATTACGACGATTCTTCATTGTTATCTTTCAAAAATTAAGTTGCTAAGTTACTTAATAATTATAACAATCAAGTCTTAATTTTGTCAAAAAAATCTTCAAGAATTATCGCATAATATAAATGATGATTTTGGTAGGGTGTATTCAAATGCGGGTTTCGGCGGCGAATTTTGCCGGTTGAAGTGCGTCAAAATTGCAGTATCTCCTGTTGAAGCAGGTCGAGGAATCGGGCGGCATGGGCACCGTCCATCTGTGTGTGATGAAACTGGAACGACAGGGTGAGGGTGGTTTTGAAAAGGCTTCGGCGGTATTTGCCCCAGATTATAAATGGATTGTTGAAGATGCCGCTGTGCATTCCAACAGCACCGTCAATGTCGTATTGCACAAGTGCCGAGGTGCCTATGACCATGCTGTCGGTGAGGTCGTGGTTGAGGCATGACTCGGCTACCTGTCGGGTAAGACGCAGATATTCGATGTTGAATTGTGGCAGGTTGTCGGAAAATGGGATGTCACACGAACTTACTTCACCCTCGCGGTTGGTGACGATTGTGTTGACTGCTATGTTGTCGTAGCTGAATAGCTTGTCGCCTACGGGCAGCATGTAGAATTCCTTGACCCGGCTTGCCGCCTTGCCTATGCACCAGCACATGAGCATGTTGAATTTAAGCCCTTTTTTGCGGCTATATTTTACGAGCGGCGACACATTCAGCGTTTTGAACAGTGTCACCATGGGCATTGGCGCTTTCATCCAGGCGTGGAACGCGTAGGCGCGGGTTGTTTCATCGGGATTTACCTCTTTCATGTTTCTGTTGTTTTATTGAAAAGTTACTTAGTCGGTTTTTCAGTATTAAACTAAAAGGGAACATTGATGAGGATGATACGCCAGAGTCGGGTACACGTGTGCCCGTGAGGAAGTGTTATAAGGTGGAAAATGCAGCCGGCCTTTAGCGGGTCGGCTGCATTTATTTTTAGTTGCGGAGTGAGGGGGATTCGAACCCCCGATACGCTTTTGGCGTATACACGCTTTCCAGGCGTGCCTCTTCAACCACTCGAGCATCACTCCTTGGTTGAAACCGGTGCAAAGGTAATGATTTATTTTTGATTTGGCATAATAAGTCGAAGTAAATTCATGATGCGACGGCAATAAATCGACTTGATTAATTGAATAAAAAAGTTTAACTTTGTATTTCGTAGACGGAGCGCGATGGCGTTTTTCCGTACTCGAATACAAGACTATGACCGACGACAAGCGAATAAATCAAATGAGAGAGCAGCTTCCTGAGCCAACGCTCAGGCGTCTGCCGTGGTATCTTGCCTACGTGAGGCTGTTGCTTGACGCAGGGGTGGAGTATGTGTCGTCAACACAGATCGCCAAGGAGATAAATGTCGATGCGTCAATGATAGCCAAGGACTTGTCATTCCTTAATATAAAGGGCAAAACACGCATAGGCTATGAGGTGGCTTCGCTTGAGCATGAGTTGCAGGACTTTCTCGGATTCAAGGTGGGGCATAACGCTGTAATGATAGGCGTTGGCAGCCTTGGAGGCGCCCTGATACATGATTCGGGATTGGCTAACTATGGATTGAGGATAGTCGCTGGATTTGACATCCGTCATGATGTCGTGGGCACCACGCTGTGCGGAATCCCCATATATGATATATCGGAACTCGACCAACGGCTCGCCACGTTGAATGCCGAAATAGGCGTGATAGCCGTGCCTATCGATCACGCTCAGGAGGTGAGCGACCTGCTTGTCAAGGCCGGCATCAAGGCATTGTGGAATTTTACGCCGTTCCGCATTACGGCTCCTCAGGATGTGGTGATACAGAATACTTCGATTTATGCCCAGCTGGCGGTGATGTATAACCGCATGGGAAAGCAAATGTAGATTATCACGATGAAAGTGCTTGTTTATGGACGGACTCCGGATGCGCCTTTGTCAAGAAACCAGCGGGTGGACCTGATGCCCGATTCGGCAATAATAAAGGATGGCAAGCCGTTTTTTGTACCCCCGTTTTCGGAACGATGGAATTACAGGGTGGGAATCGTGGCAAGGATATGCCGTCTTGGCAAAAACATAGGACGAAAGTTTGCGCCGCGCTATGTCGACGGTGTAGGAATATGCCTGCTTACCGAGCCGGTTGATGCCATGGAGCATGCTGCGGCACATAACGCTTTGCTGCAGGCCTACGAAGGCGCAGTGATACTTGGCGATATCAGCCGAAGCGACTTCGGCGTGGCCAAGGTGGACGACATCGAGCTTACCCTTGGTGACGAGATTGAGAGGATATATGACATAGTGGCTGATGCAAGCCGCTATTGTACAATGAAGATAGGCGACTTGATAGTGTCGTCGTCGATTGCCGGCGGCACTCTTGAAATCGGCCAAGAACTCACCGGAACCATTGACGACATCCCCGCCTTAACCGTGAGGGTAAGGTGAATATTGCCGGGATGATTTTGTGGGTTGTTTGGGTGGTTTTGTGTAGGGCGATATTGTGAAGAGTCGAAAATGTTGAATTGCATGATGCATGGGGATGATATTTGTGATTTTGTCGTTTGCTAATCGGTTTTGGGGCATAGGTTTTGATGCGATTTGTTCCTCGATGTGGTATATTTCTTATTGTCAGTGGCTTATCTTTTGCTATATGGGCTTTATGGAGGGAAGAATGTTGTTCCTATAAAGCGTTTTAAGGGATATTTAAGATTGTTTTTGAGGATTATTTTGCGGAAGAAGCGATTTTTGTTCAAATAAATTTGGCCAATTGAAAAAATAGCCCTACCTTTGCAACGCAAAAAGGCAATGGTGCCATAGCTCAGTTGGTAGAGCAAAGGACTGAAAATCCTTGTGTCCCCGGTTCGATTCCTGGTGGCACCACCCAAGCAAAGATTAAATCGCTAATTCTTACAGAGTTGGCGA